>Ga0207878_100028_pt1 | contig 273621 bp, 233 predicted proteins | sample LinPmetageLP41_FD_184053 | JGI IMG/M metagenome (GOLD analysis project Ga0207878, IMG submission 184053) | Marine viral communities from the Pacific Ocean - LP-41 (SPAdes) | ecosystem: Environmental > Aquatic > Marine > Oceanic | place: Pacific Ocean | collected 2010-08-27
AAGGTGTTTAATATCTCTGAATCCTTACTGGTTAAATCAAAAACCTCAACACCATCCTGATCGTTGTCGCATAAAAAATAATCTGTAATAGGATCTGTAATGGCAGGTGAATCGTTTACTTGGAGGTTTAAAGGAACAATATCATAACAACCAAAAGTAATTTCTTCTAATCTTGCATAAATTACTTGAAAACCTAATTGAGTGTTTGTAAATGCATTTGCAGGTGTAATTGGAAAAGATCCAGCTTCAGCTGCAGCTAAGGTTAAGTAATATTCAACAAAAGTGTTAGGTTGTGAATTTTGAATTTGTGCATCCCGGACTGTTAAATCAAATTCAGCAAAACCATCGTTGGGCAAATCATCACAAACATCTAAATCATCGGGAACTACGGCAATAGGTTGAGGCGCAAATTCTATAACAACATCATCTACAGCATCACATCCACCACCTGTAGTTACTTGAATTTGATAGGTCCCAGATTGCGTAATAATTATGGTATTTGATGTTTCGCCAGGGATTAGATCATACACCATTGTTATAGGGTTATATAAAAACCATTGATAGGTTGAAGCTCCTGTAATATCTGGAGCAACCCCAATTTCTAATGGAACTCCTTGACAAGGGGCATTTCCTGCTGCAATAGTTAAATCATCTCCTAAATCAACACCAATATTAAATGAACCTGCTTCTAAAAAAACAGCAGAATCTAATGCAGTATCTGTTTCGTCTGCAATTACTAATTTTATTGAGTATAAATTTCCAGGAATCACATTACCAACTGCTGTTAATGATTTAATTTGTCCATTAAAGTCGATAGCGGCTGTAGCAGCTGGGTTGAATGGATCAAAATTATATTTGTCAAAATATATTTCATTTATCGCCGGGCATCCACCAGGAACATCAGGATGTATATTTGTAACTTCAATAGGTATTGCTGTTCCAGGAAGGACTGCTAAATTTTGAACTACTCCAGTAACTTGGTCTGTAAGTATAAATGCAAACGCATCTGAATAAGTACACTCAAAATTTTGGTTGTATTCTTCGGAAGCTAGTAAAAAGTTAAAATTTACTTCATCAATTTGAGGAACAAAATCAAATTGAATAAATGAAGCATTATTTGTATTGGTGGCGGTTGTATTTGCTTCAAGGTCTGCATCACCGGGCCATCCAAACCCACCATCACTATGCAATGTTAAATTAGGACCTGCAGCATTTGCTACATTACCAGAAGACAAAACAATCCCAGATTGATAAGGAAAATTTGAGCCATTTGCATCGAAAGCTGCAATTCCATTATCATCGCCAAAATCTGTTCCTGTACTTTGGATAAAGTTTGAAACTTCGGCGCAGGAGCTATTTATAAGTATATCTTCAATTAATTGTTGCGTAGTTAAAGTCTCATCTATAGTTATTTGAGAATAGCCAACTAATGAGAAAAATAGTAGAGCGAGGAGTATAAATTTCTTCATAAACAGGATATTAAGTTGCCAAATATATTGAATACATTGATTTTCTTTTTATATTTTTGCAAAAAAAAGCTATAAATGTCTCAATTTAACATTAGTGTACAACCAACAAACAATGAAAATATTGTAAAATTTGTTGCAAATTCCTTTTTAACACAAGCCAAAAGTTACGAATTTAAAAATATAGATGAGGCAAAAAGCTGCCCTATTGCTCAACAACTTTTCTATCTCCCCTTTGTAAAAACTGTATATATCTCACAAAATTTTATTGCTATTGAGAAGTATAATATTGTTTCTTGGGAAGATGTTAAAACTGAGGTTGCAGAATCTATAACAGACTATCTTAATAGTGGAAAAGAGGTTATTATAGAAACAGAAATTTCGAAAAAAATTCCTGTAACTATATACGCAGAAACAACTCCTAACCCCACTGTTATGAAGTATGTTGCAAATAAACCATTGGTTAACGGTACTTTTGAATTCAAAAATATTGATGACGCTTTACATGCTCCTTTAGCAAAAGAACTTTTTACTTTTCCATTTGTAAAAGAAGTTTTTATGAGTGCTAATTATATTTCGGTAATGAAATATAATGTTGCAGAATGGCAAGAAATCTCTATGGAAATTAGAGAGTTTATTAGAACGTATATTGAAAATGGAAAGCCAATTTTAAACGATGAAATTCTTCAGCAAAAAAATGAAGATACTATTGTGGTTTCAGAAGAGAAAAATGATAAAAAGGAACTATCATACTCAGATATTGACAAAGAGATTATTTCAATTTTAGATGAGTATATAAAACCTGCTGTTGCAAGTGATGGAGGGCATATCGCTTTTGACTCTTATAATAGTAATACTAAAACAGTAAAAGTAATTTTACAAGGTGCCTGCAGTGGATGCCCTTCTTCTACAGTAACTTTAAAAAATGGTATTGAAACAATGCTTAGAGAAATGCTTCAAGGTAGAGTGGAAACTGTAGAAGCTATAAATGGATAAACAACAGGTTTAACTATATTTTGAGACTATTTCTTCTTAAAATTTGTATTTTAGAGATTCATCATTTATAACTATAAATAAAATTTTTACTATGGCAGTTTTAAAAGTAATAGAAGTACTAGCAAACTCTAATAAAAGTTGGGAAGAAGCAACTCAAAATGCAGTAAAACACGCTGCAAAAAGTGTTAAAAATATTAGATCTGTTTATGTAAATGAACAGAGTGCAATTGTAAATGGTGATACTGTTACTGAGTACAGAGTGAATGTGAAAATTACATTCGAGGTAAATTAACACCTTTTTCATATAAAATTTAATACGCTCTTGAATCTTCAAAAGCGTATTTTTGTTTTTTTAATTTTTCATTATGCGCTATATATTCTCTTCTTTATTACTTGTATTACTTTTTTATTCTTGTAATTCTTCAAAAAAAAATAATTTGGAAAATCATAAATACACAAACGAATTAGTTAATGAAACCAGTCCGTATTTGTTACAACACGCACATAACCCTGTTGATTGGAAAGGGTGGAATGATGCAACTTTACAAAAGGCAAAAGACGAAAAGAAACTTATCATTATAAGTATAGGATATGCTGCTTGTCATTGGTGCCATGTTATGGAAAGAGAAAGTTTTGAAGACTCTACGGTTGCTGCAATAATGAATAGAGACTATATCTCAATAAAAGTAGATAGAGAAGAACGTCCAGATGTAGATCAAATTTATATTAATGCTGTTCAATTAATGACTGGAAGTGCAGGTTGGCCACTTAATGTAATTACACTACCAGATGGCAGACCTGTATGGGGAGGGACTTACTTTAAAAAAACAGATTGGATGGAAGCGTTAGAAAGAATGCAAGAAATCTATAAATCTGACCCTCAAAAACTTATTGATTACGCCGATAAGCTTGAAGAAGGTATTAAATCAATGGATCTTATAACAATAAATACGGAAGATGTTGATTTTGCAAAATATCCAACTAAAACACTTATTGATTCGTGGTCCAAAAATTTTGATAAAACTTTTGGAGGTATTAATAGGTCTCCAAAATTTATGATGCCCAATAATTATCAATATTTATTGCGTAACGCTTTTCAAAATGATAATAAAGAATTATTAGATCAAGTGGAATTAACCCTTGATAAAATTGCATACGGTGGAGTTTACGATCAAATTGGTGGTGGTTTTTCTAGATATAGTGTTGATGAAAAATGGCATATACCACATTTTGAAAAAATGCTATATGATAATGCGCAATTAGTGAGTTTATATAGTGATGCATATTTAGTTACTAAAAAACCGCTATATAAAGAAGTAGTTTTTGAAACTCTTGATTATATAGCTCGCGAAATGACTACCCCAGAAGGTGCATTTTATTCTTCACTTGATGCAGATAGTAAATCTGAAACCGGAGAACTTGAAGAAGGTGCTTATTATATTTATACCAAAGAGGAATTACAAGACATTTTGAAAGCCGATTTTGACCTTTTTAAAGAATATTACAACATTAATAGCTTCGGAAAATGGGAAGACAACCACTATGTTTTAATCCGAGATAAAAGTGATATTGAAATTTCTGAAAAAAATGGAATTACTATAGAAGTACTTAATGAGAAAAAGAAAAAATGGAAAAAAACGCTACTTAACTATCGTAATAAACGCGATAAACCACGCCTAGACGATAAAACTTTAACCTCATGGAATGGGCTTATGCTTAAGGGCTATGTAGATGCTTACAAGGCCTTTCAACAACCAAAGCATCTTGACGCGGCATTAAAAAATGCAAACTTTATAAAAAATAACTTATTACAAAAAAATGGAGCTTTATATAGAACTTATAAAAATGGAAAGAGTTCTATTAATGGGTACCTAGAAGATTATGCATCTGTAATTGAAGCTTATATAGATTTATATGAAGTTACAATGGACGAACAATGGCTTACATTGTCTAAACAATTAACAGATTATACCTTCACTAACTTTTTTGATTCAGATAAAAGCATGTTTTATTTTACATCAAAAGAAGATCCTGCATTAGTAGCAAGAACTTTTGAATACAGAGATAATGTAATTGCTGCTTCAAACTCTATAATGGCTAAAAACCTATATAAGCTTTCACATTATTATGACGAAACCAATTATGCAAATACAGCACGACAAATGCTTAAAAATGTAACAAAAGAAATGGAACAATATCCTAGCGGATTTTCAAACTGGTTAGATTTATTAGAGAACTATCAAGATAATTATTTTGAAATTGTTGTTGTAGGGAAAAATGCTTCAGAAAAAATTAATGAAATAAATCAATATTATATTCCAAATAAACTGGTCGCAGGTAGCACCAAAGGAGGAAACAGCCCATTATTAGAAGGACGTTATGTTGAAGGAGAGACTTTAATTTATGTTTGTGTCAACAATGCCTGTAAACTTCCTGTAAGAGAAACTAATAAAGCAATTGAATCATTAAAATCATTTTAAACAAATACATGAATAAATTAAAAAACATAGACATATACATTGAAGAATACGGTCAAAAATTAATTGACTTTTTACCTAGTTTAATTGGAGCAGTTGCAATGCTCGTTATAGGTATTTGGGTAATTCGTATTATAAATAGAGTTATTGCTAAGTTTTTTCAGAAAAAAGATTACGACGAAACATTAGAAGTTTTTATAGCAAGCCTTATTAATTGGGGTTTAAAAATTATATTATTTGTTCTTGTAATTTCTCAATTAGGAGTTGAGTCTGCATCGCTTGTAGCAATAATAGGTGCAGCTGGTCTTGCAATTGGATTGGCATTACAGGGATCATTGGCTAATTTTGCTGGAGGAGTTTTAATTTTACTTTTAAAACCTTTTAAAGCTGGTGATTTTATAAAAGCTCAAGGAATTGATGGCACTGTAAAAGAAATTACGATTTTTACTACAAAAATAACAACTTTTGGAAATCAATTAGCAATCATTCCAAATGGAAAACTATCTAATGATAACATTATAAATTATACAGCAGAAGGAATTCGTAGAGAAGCATTAACCTTTGGTATTGGTTATGGTAGTGATATTAAAACAGCCAAAGAAATATTGTTAGATTTAGTAATGGAACAAGAGCTTGTTTTAAAAATAGAAGACAAAATGCCTATGGTTGCAGTTATTGAATTAGGGGATAGCGCTGTAAATCTAACATTACGTTACTGGGCTAAAAACGAAGATTTTTGGAATATAAGATTTTACACCTTAGAAGAAGGGAAAAAAAGATTGGAAGCAGCAGGTATTAGTATTCCATTCCCTCAAAGAGATGTTCACTTAATTACTCAAGAAAAAAACTAACCTCCTACAAAATCTTTTAAATAATAAGGTTCAAAATAAGCGACATCTTCAATGTCGCTTATTTTGAATTTATCATCAGCTAATTGTGCCATTTCTGTTGCAGTAGGCAATTTATCATCTATAAAAATAGCGTTAGGATGCTTACATATGTTTTTAAACTTTTCTACACCGTCACCAATAAAAACAACAGTCCCTTTTGAAAGGTATTCTGAAAAAGAGTCTTCTGCTAAAATTTCTGCCTTTGTCTCTCTTACTTCTTTTCCTTCTGAAGAAAATATAGCAGAATATACTTCCATCCTTCTTGCGTCCAGCATAGGAATATTATAAAGAGTTTCTTGTTTTACTTGAAGCGACAATGATTTTAAAGTAGCTATAGAAATTAAAGGCACATCTAAAGCGAAACACAATCCTTTTGCTGCAGAAACTCCAATACGAAGTCCTGTGTAAGATCCAGGTCCTTTACTAACCGCTATACCGTCTAATTGTGTTTTATTTAATCCTGCTTCGTTTAATACAGCCTCTATAAAAACGTGTAATTGTTCTGCATGAGAATACTGTTTGTTATTATCCTCTTTTAATGCAATAACGCTTCCGTTTACCGAAAGCGCTACAGAGCAATTAGTTGTTGCTGTTTCAAGACATAATAAAGTTGCCATTAGTCTTCTGTTTCTTCTTTTTTATCTGAATTATTTGTCGTTTTCAATTCGACTAAATCATCACACTTTAACGACTTAGTAACTGTATTATATGGTCCTGTAATTACTTCCTCGCCTTCTTTAAGACCTGAAATAATTTGAATATTACTATCATCCTGTATACCTGTTTTTACAACTCTAAGTTTTGCTTTTTGCCCTTCTTTTACAAAAACGCATTCAAACTTTTCTTCGTTTTCTGAAAGTGTTTTACTCTCATATACTTTTTTGCTACACGTAGTATCTGTTTTAATAACAATAGCACTTATAGGTATACCTATAACAGCTTCTTTTTTATTTGTAATAATATCTACAGTTGCTGTCATACCAGGACGGAAGGGAGAATAATTTTCATCTTTTCCCTCTGTAAGATCTTTGTAAGATTCTGGTAAAATTCTAACTTTAACTTTGAAGTTTGTAACTTGGTCTGCAGATAAAGTGCTCTGTGCAGAATTAGCTATTTCTGTTACAATTCCTTTAAATTGACGCTTTAAATAGGCATCTACCTCAACATTTGTAGAATCTCCAAGTGCAATTTTTACTATATCATTTTCATTTACATCAACTTCAACCTCCATATTATTTAGGTTTGCAACTCGAACAATTTCTGTTCCTGCCATTTGTGCTGTCCCAACTACACGCTCTCCTAATTCTACAGATAACATTGAAATGGTTCCACTTCTAGGTGCGTAAATAGCAGTTCTTGATAAGTTATCTTTAGACTGTTTTACATTTGCAGCAGCACTTTGAACGCTATAATATGCAGATTGAACTCCAGCTTGAGAACTTTCATAATCTGCTACAGAGCGATCCCATTCAGACTTAGATATTACACCTTTTTCAAAAAGAGATTTATTTCTTTCGTAGTTTAATTTTGCGTTTTTTAGCCCAGCTTCTGCTTGAGATAATTGTGCTCTTACATTTTGTAAACCTGCCTGCGATTGACTTAAAGCTGCTTGAACTAGATCTGGGTTAATTTTAACCAAAAGATCTCCTTCTTTTACTTGCTGTCCTTCTTTAATAGGAAGTTCTATAATTTCCCCAGAAACTTCAGAAGATAACTTTACTTCAATTTCTGGTTGGATTTTTCCTGTTGCTGCAACAGTTTCTGTGATATCGATAGCTTCAATTTTTGTTATCTCAACTTCTTTCCCTCTGTTATTATTTCCAAACCAACCAGATTTAGAACCAATTAATAAAAGAACTATAATAGCGACAATAACAATAATCCAAATAAGTGTTTTTTTCTTCATGACTAAAACTTTAGCTCTGTTGCAGGTACTCCAAAATATAATTCGAGTACCTTAATTTTAAATATATAATCGTATTTACTTCTATTAACTTCAATTTTTGCATTATCGTAACGCAACTTAGATTGACTAAAATCGAATGCATTTGTAAGTCCCACATCGTATCTATCTTTTGCATATTGGTATGCTAATTCTTGAGATTCTAAGGCAGCTTCTGCGGCTTCAAAAGATTTTAATGCCCCTTGTGCATCTACATATGCTTGGTACACATTTGACTCTAAATCTAGCTTTGCTTGTTCTAGTTGATATTCGTTACGTACTAAATTTATTTTATTTCTCTTTACATTATTACGAACGCTAAAACCGTTTAAGATAGGAACATTAAGGCGTAGTCCATAATTAATACCATCATTTAAATAAAGTTGATCTGTTAAATCTAACGGATCTGTATCTGAATAACGAGTGTCATACCCAAAGAAAGCAGATAACGTAGGATAATAAGCTCCTCTTGTAATTTGAAGATCTTTTTGAGCTAACTCAACATTTTTCTCTGCAATTTTAACCTCGGAACGATTTTCTTTTGCAACTTCAATAATTTCTGAAACAGATTTTTGAGTTATTTCATTTTCTATAATAGTATAACCTTCATCTACAATATCAAAATTTTCATAATCTTGAATTAATAGTAATTGAGCTAAACTAATTAATGAAATTTTTACTGCATTTTCTGCTACTGCAATACGTTGTTTTTCACTAGCGTCTGTTGCTCTAATTTCCAACAAATCACCACGAGGTAAAACACCTGCATCCACTAAATTATTAGTACGGTTTATTTGCTCTAATGTTACGGCGTTTTGAGATTGAATTACTTCTAAGTTTGCCTTATTTAATAAAACTTGTAAATATCCATTTGCAACAAATAAAGAAATATCGTCCTGCATTTTAGACAATCTATATTGACTTGCTAATTTAGAAAGTTCTGCGCGTTGAACCTGTCTAAAGTTTCTTAACCCGTCAAATATTGTATATCCCGCACTAAATCCTCCACTGGCAGATAAAAAAGTAGTAGTTTCTGCGTTACCTGTAGTTGGGTTAAAACTTAACCCCGTGCTTTTAGAAAGGTTAGCACTTCCGTTAAGCGTAGGTAAAAAGTTTGCATTCGCATCACTTTTTTCTATGTCTGCCAATTCTATATCTAAAGCACTTTGTCTAACAGATATATTATTTTCTAATGCATGCACTACACACTCCCTAAGAGTCCATTTCTTGTTTTGTGCGTTTATTTGTAATCCTATAAAAAGGAAAAAAAATAGTATTCCTAATTTTTTCATAATTGATTGTAGTTGCTAAATTTGTCTTTAGATTGATGAAAGTGTTACAAATATCTTTAAAATAAAAAAGATTATTGTGGTCCTCCAAAGCTAGGAGCGGTTTTAATTTGATTCCAAACTTTAATTTTATCGTCTATTGAGACTCCATTTTTCACCTCAACATTTATTCCATCACTTATTCCTAACTCTATATCTTTTCTTTCAAATTTTTGTTCTCCTACTTCTATTTCCACATATGGTTTTTGTGTTTTAGAATCGTATTGAACTAAACCTTCTTTAATAGTTAATACACTATCTGCTTTAGCTAAAATAATTGAAGCATTTGCACTTAGCCCAGCACGAATAAACGTAGTATCTTTTTTATTTAATGTTCCTTTAATTTCAAATTGAATAGCACCATTTTCACTTACTCCTTTTGGAGCAATGTAATCTAAAACAGCATCAAACTTTTTATTTTCTATGGCTCCAACAGTGATTTCTAGAGGTAGATTTTCTTTAATTTTACCTACTTCACTTTCGTCCACTTTTCCTTCAAAAATCATTTTATCTACATCTGCTAAAGTAGCAATAGTAGTCCCATCATTAAAGTTATTTGATTCTATTACTTGATTTCCAATTTTTACAGGCACATCCAGTACCATACCAGAAACTGTAGCCCGGATTTCTGTATTCGCACTTGCACCTAAACCACTTGTAGTTCCAGTTTTTACAATATCGAAAGTTTGCTGAGCGCCATTTAAATTTACTTTTTCTTGATTATAGCGTTGTTGAGCTTGATTATATGCAAGTTGCGCATTGTCAAACTCATTTGCAGAAATAACCCCTTTTTCAAAAAGTTCTTTTTGGCGATTGTAAATATTTTTTTGACTTTCAAAAGCCAATCTTGCAGTTTCAACTTGAGTTCTAGCGCTATTAATATTGTTTTTAGCACTACTCAACGAGTTTACATTTGGCACTACCTTTACTTTTGCAATAAGGTCTCCACTTTTAATTACATCTCCAGCAACAACGAATATTTCGTCTATAATTCCAGAAATATTTGCTTTAATTAAAACTTCGTCTTTAGGCACAATACTTCCAGTTGCTACCGTTTTTTTAACAATCGTTTGCATACTAGGATTCTCTGTAGTGTATACTACCGAATCCTCTATGTTTTTTGAATATAACCAGAACATTGCTACTGAAAACAACAGTACTATTGTAATAAGGGTTATAACGGTTCCTTTTTTCTTCATTTTAATTTATTGATTGGTTTTCTATTTATTTAATCTGTTCTTAATGCCTCTACAGGCTTTACTTTTATAGCATTTTGAGCAGGAATAAGTCCAGCTAAAAGTCCTGATATTATTAAAATTGTAAGTGCTATTAATACTACTCCAATATTTACAGATGGGTTTATAAACATAGATTCACTAGTATCCATTCCCGACATAGCATAATTTACCAGTGCCAAAACACCAGATGCCAAAGCTATCCCTGCCATACCAGATATTATAGTTAAAAATATTGACTCTAATAAAATTTGGGATCTTATGCTCCATGGTGTTGCTCCCAAGGCTCTTCTAATACCTATCTCTTTGGTACGTTCTTTTACGACAATGAGCATTATATTACTTATTCCAATTATACCAGAGAGCAATACTAAAATGCCCACAAAATATGCTATAAAATTAAGTGCTATAAAGAGACCATTAATTTTACTATACTCTTCGAATAAATCAAAATTACCTACTGCCCTATCATCTTCAGGATGTATAGAATGTCTTGACTTTATTACATCAAATACTTGCGACTTTAATTGTGTTATAGAAGATCCGTCTTCAGCAGTGATAGCCATCCAACCAACAACATCTCCCATATTAAATGCTTGTGAAAATGCTGTAAATGGAACATAAACTTCCTTTTGGGCTTCTTCAGCATCTCCATTATTATTAGACTTCTTTTTGTAAGTGCCTATAACCATAAAGTTTACACTATTAATCTTAATATATGTACCTATGGGTTCTTCTCCAATCTCATAAAGTCCTTTAACTACAGACTCTCCTAAAACTGCAACTTTTCTATTATCTTGTATGTCTGAATAGCTTATAAATCTACCTGATGTAATATCCATAGGTTGTTGTTCTATAATCTCTGGATAATCTCCGTACACATTATATGCGCCAGTTTTTAAACCTCTCACAACATTGTTTGCTCCTCTAAATCCTCCCAATTGGTTTCTTGGTGAAACATATTTTAAATTAGGCACAGTTTGTTTAATTGCCTCAACATCTGTAGTCTTAAAGTTATATCTTCTGCCTTTTGGGAGACCTTTATAAGGTTTTGAAGCTGTTTGAGACCACATAAACATAGAATTGGTTGCCATCCCATCAAAGCCTTGTTTCACTCCATTTTCTAAACCATTTCCGGCTGCTAATAGAATTACCAAGATAAAGATTCCCCACAGTACTCCAAAAGCAGTTAACAGGGTTCTAAACCAATTTGAACTGAGTGCTTCAATAATTTCTGCCCAACTATCTCTACTAAATAATTTACTCATCTCGTAAGGCGTCTATAGGTTTAATATTGGCTGCTCTATATGCAGGGAAAAACCCTGCTGCAGCTCCTGCAATTACTAAAATTATAACAGTAGAAATTGCAACTGTAAAGTTTACAGATGGATTTCTTATGTAATCTGTTTCAATTAATGGTCCTACTATCTCTAATAAGAAAAGACTAAAAATTAATCCAAAAAAACCAGCTATAGCTGTTACAAAAATCGATTCATGAAGAATCATTCCAATAATGGAAAGAGGTTGAGCCCCTATAGCTTTTCTTATCCCTATCTCTTTAGTTCTTTCTTTAACAATAATTAGCATAATGTTACTAACCCCTACTACTCCGGCTATAATGGTACAAATACCAACTCCCCAAAAGAACCAACGAATCATATTCATGAGGTCAAAAAAACGCTTCGCATTTTCTAGTGAATTATTAATATTAACTGCAGTTTGATCTGTTGGAGAAATAGTATGCTTTGTTTTTAAATCTGTCTCTAATTGTGCAGAAAACGCTTCGGAAGCTGCTAATGATTTTTCAAAATTATCTTCTGGTTTTAAAGTAAAAACTAAAGATCTTAGCTTATCTCCTGCATTATAAACACGTTGTGAAGTAGTTAAAGGAATAAAAATTCTAGTTTCTTCTCTTTCTCCTCCAGGGTCTGTATAAATTCCAACAACTTTAAATTTAATTCCTGTAATTTCTACATATTCTCCAATTGCATTTTTCCCTTTAAATAAATCTTGGTAAACTCTATTACCTATAATGCCCACTTTTTCAAAATTGTCTAAATCATTTTGGTTGATAAATCGTCCTGCTGTAAGACTTGCATTTTCTAAAAATTGATAATCTCCTCTTACCCCTTCAATTCTATAGCTTCCACTTTCATTTTTGTAAGTTGTTAATCCTCCCCATATACTATAAACACCAGATTTATATTCTAATTGATCAAGATTCTTATTTTCGGCCATCTCATAATCGCGATTGTCCATTTCAATACGACGACCTGGATTTAAACCTTTAAAACTTTCCGAAGTAACTCCTGTCCAAACATTAATACGATTTGCTGCATCTTGTTCAAACTCTTTCGCAATACCATTTTGCATTCCTTGACCAATTGCCAACAAAATAACCAATATAAATATTCCCGAAGCCACAGAAAGCCCAGTTAAAAAAGTTCGTAATTTATTTTTACGAATGGTTTCAAATATTTCTTGCCAACGCTCTATATTAAACATTTGCTACTGCTTTTGCTCGAACTTGGTTTACAAATGAGTCGTCTATTATTACACCATCTTTTAAGTTTACAATTCTCTTAGTCATATGTGCAATATCATCCTCGTGAGTAACAATCAATATTGTTTTACCTTCATCATTAATACCTTGTATTAATTCCATTACCTCATAAGAAGTTTTTGTGTCTAAAGCTCCAGTAGGCTCATCTGCCAATAAAACTTTAGGATCACTTGCCAATGCACGTGCAATGGCAACTCTTTGTTTTTGTCCACCCGAAAGCTCATTAGGTAAATGGGTAGCCCATTCTGCTAAACCAACTTTTTCTAAATAATGCATTGATTTATCCATACGTTCTGCCCTCTTCATTCCTTGATAATATAAAGGCATGGCAACATTATCTAATGCTGTTTTATAATTTATAAGATTGAATGACTGAAAAATGAAACCTAAAAATTTATTTCTGTAACGTGCAGCTACCTTTTCATTAAGATTTTTAATTGTTGTACCATCAAGTATATAGCTTCCTTGATCTGCTTCATCAAGAATACCTAAAATATTTAGCAAAGTGGATTTACCAGACCCAGAAGAGCCCATAATAGAAACCATTTCGCCTTCGGCTACAGTAAAATTTATACCTTTTAATACGTGAAGGGAATTACTTCCCATGTGATAAGATTTATGTAAGTCTTTAATTTCAATCATAATAAACAGTTGATTTACAAAGAAAGAGAATGCAATCTATTACTTTGTGAATTGTATGTTAAGACCTACTTTGTTTGGTTAGTAAAAGTCTTTCCCATAAGACTATAAGATTTGTTTTATGTTACAAAACCAAGTGTGAAGAAAATGTTAATTTTGTTTAGACTTCCTTTTTTTACGCTCTCTGTAAACGATATACCCAATACCACCTACTAATAAATAAGGAAATACCATTAGATACATAATGCCATTATTAATTCCTTTTGCTGCATCACCACTTTCTTCGCTTTCTAATACGGCCCTACACATAGCACATTGAGCATCTGCAGGTAGAGATACCAATAGAAATAATAATAGAATATAGAAATATTTATATTTCATTTTAATAGTATGGTGAAATCATTAAATAAACAATAACTCCTGTTACAGCTACATAAAGCCAAATAGGATATGTAATTCTTGCTATTTTTTTGTGCATTTGAAATCTTCCCGAAATTGCTCTCACATATGTTATTAACACAAAAGGAATAACAGTAATTGAAAGTAAAATATGACTTATTAAAATAAAGAAATAGACATATCGCAAAAATCCTTCACCTCCATATGATGTAGAGTCTGAGGTCATATGATATACCACATACATGACTAAAAAAAGTGCCGATAACATAATAGCAGTCTTCATTAAACGCTCGTGAGCAATTCTATTTCCTTTTTTTATATTATATACTGCTAAAACTAATATTACAGCTGTGATACCATTTATTGTAGCGTATATAGGAGGTAAAAAGCCCAAACGTTCTACACCTGGTATTTTAATAGTAAAAAGAATAGCTACAGCTATAGGAATAACTATAGATACAATCCATATCCAAATATTATATTTTTTGTGATTTTCTGATAGTGTCTGTGACATGTTATAATAATTTTTTAATGTCCTCGATTAACATCTGGATGCCTTCATCTTCTAAGCCATTATAGTAAAATAGTGGGTTTCCATTTTCGTCAATACGAGAGCGTATATTTCCTTCTTTATCTATTAATGCAAATAACCCCGAATGTTCAAATCCTCCTTCTGCCTCATCACTTTCGGCTGCATATAATTTAAATCCTTCGTTTGACAGTTTTAATATTTCAGCTTTATCTCCAGTTAAAAAATGCCAATGAGGATGATTTGCTTTATAAGATTCTGCATACTCTTTTAATACCTGTGGGGTATCGTGAGATGGATCTATTGAAAAGGAAGCAATACCAAAATTGTCATTATCTTTATATGCTTCTTGAACTTTCAGCATATTAGTATTCATTATTGGGCATATACTTGGACATGTTGAAAAGAAAAATTCTACTACATATACCTTTCCTTTATAGTAAGAATTTGAAATAGTATCGTTGTCTTGATTTACAAATTTAAAAGGAGGGACTTTGGACATGGAAAACATTTCGCTTACATTTTCTTCTGTAGATGTATCAAAATTATTTACTGAATTACTCATTCGGTTTAAATCAACAACATCATCATTTTTTATACGGTCAATAATTCTTGGTATAAAAATGATTCCAAAAACAAGAATAATAAATGTAATCCCTATGTAAGAGTTTTTTTTCATTTTCTAAATTTCTCTTTTTGAATTATATTTTTTTAAGGCCATTCTATATTCTGCAAGAATAATTTTAATATCATCACTCATTTTATTGTTAATCTCTGCAATGTCTGAAGAATTAAAACCATATAATATTCCTTCATCTTCGTCATCTTTTCGTCCACGAAGATTAGCATCTCTATCAATTATAAAAACATAATCTGAAGCGTTATTTACATCCAAAGTAAAAGTAGAATTAAGCGAAGAAAAAACATTTTGTATTTCTTGTGGCGTTCCAAAAACAAATTTCCAGTTTTTTGTAGGTGCAATATCTTCTAATTTATCTTTTAAAACTCTTGCTTGTTCTTCCGTTCCATTAGGTAATACTATTATTAACTGAAAGTCATAAAATTGATGATTTTTTTTATAAATTTTATGAGCAAGATTGAAGGCGTTAACTTTATTTGAAAGTAATTCTTTTCCAAAAAACCCTAAAACAGTAATATGGTTTTTTAGACTTACAGTATCTCCATCTAACGTTCTAAAATTATCTAACTCTTTTACAGACTCCGTTAGGATAGGTAATTTTGCAAAATTATCTTTTCCAGATGCAAAAAACATATAAATAGTTATAGGCAATAGGAACAAAACACCAAGAACAAGTTTCTTTTTCATTTTTAACTAAAATAGTTTTGCAAAAATAAGTGCTAAAAGGGGTTTGAGCAATCTTTCTACGTTAATATTTAGTCATAAAAAAAACCCTTAAAAGGGTTTTTTTTATTTTAGAAAAGTAGATTATTAAAAATCAAATTTTACATAATTACTTTTATATACTTCATAAATATAATCTCCTTCTATAAGTAAGATTAATATTAAATAACAGATTAGAAATATAGCTGTCCAAACTACAGATCTTCTTAGAGATTTTTTTTCGTCACGCATATGCATGAAATCCCAAGTAATATAGTAGGCCTTAACTAATGTTAGTATTATAAATATCCAGTTTAGATATTTCATTGCAAGAAAACGGTGCTCTATTAAAACTTCTGGTTTAATAATACCTAATGCAACTTCAATAATTGTAACTATAGATAGGAATGTGAATATACCCCATATCTTCGTCACGTTAGACTTAAATTTTACAAGTCCTCTAAATATTTCTAATTTATGTTCGTGTGCCATTTTTAATTTTTTTTATCTGATTGTTTTTCAGAAAATATTTAAACCAGGTAGAAGAATGTAAATACAAATACCCAAACTAAATCTACAAAGTGCCAGTATAAACCAACCTTTTCTACCATTTCATAACTCCCTCTTCTTTCGTAAGTACCTATTACAACATTAAAAAATATAATAATGTTAATCAATACTCCAGAAAATACGTGGAAACCGTGAAAACCTGTGATGAAGAAAAAGAAATCTGCAAATAATGGTGTGCCATATTCATTGTGTCTTAGGTTAGCACCCTCTACAACTAGTTTACCATCATTAACAATTTTTGCAATTGAAGCTTCACGGGATAGAACCGTTGGCTCTCCTTGCTCGTTTAAATACTGAGTTCTTATCAACAAATTATCATTTGCTAAGAAACCTGCTTTTACTTCTTCAAAAGTATATGTGGTTTGGGTTGCTTCTTCTTCATACCAAATTCCATTACTTTCGTTATGAACATCTCTGGCTCCTGGTATATGGGTTGCAAAATCTGCGATAGCAACTCGTTCTCCGTCTACATCTAAAAATTGAAGAATTTTACCTCCTTTAGTTTCAACAGCACCATAATCTCCTTTTATAAATGTTGCCCATTCCCACGCTTGAGATCCAACGAAAATTAGACCTCCAATAATGGTTAAAAATAGATATATAATTACTTTATTTTGCTGCATCTTATGTCCTGCATCTACAGCTAATACCATAGTAACAGAAGAGAAAATAAGAATAAACGTCATAAATGCAACATAGTACATAGGTGCATCTACACCATGTAAAAATGGAAAGTGAGTAAACACTTCATCTGCAATTGGCCAGGAATCAACAAATTTAAATCTTGAAAAGCCATAAGAGGCTAGAAATCCTGAAAAAGTTAAGGCATCTGAAACGATGAAAAACCACATCATCATTTTGCCATAACTGGCTCTTAGCGGTTGGTTTCCACCATCCCAGGTTTTTCCTTCGGTACCTGTTTTAGCAACAGTAGCTTCCATAAAAAGAATTTGGTTTTAAATAGGGTTCAAAAATACGTATATTTTTTATCTAACGAAATATAAAAATAAAAACAGATAAATCCACAGAACATCTACAAAGTGCCAGAAAGTCGCAGCAAGTTCAATTCCAAGGGTTTTGCCATTGTTATACTTTAGTTTATAATGATTATAAATTACTACTAAAAGTGAAATTATACCTCCAAAAATGTGTGCTAAATGCAAAAGTACTACCAAATAGATAAAAGAAGTGGTAATTGTACTCTCACTTCCAGTAAAATAATATCCATTCTCAATTATTTCTGAAAAGCCTTTAAATTGAAAATAAATGAACGCTAAGCCTAAGACTAAAGTAGTGACTAACAGAATCATTCCTTTTTTATTTTCCTCTTTTTGAATACTTATCTTAGATAAATGTATTGTTATACTACTTAAAACAATAACAATTAAACTAATGTAAAATGCTTGAGGAATTTCAAAATCTCTAAGCCAATCTTTACGCTCACTACTTATTACATAAGCACTTGTTAAACCTGCAAAGCTCATAGAAAGGCTAATTAGGCCAAATAAAAGCATGTTCTTTTTTGCCCTGTTAATTTTTTCCTGTTGTGTACCTTCAGTATAATCCATCATCTTAAAAATTTATCTAACACATAAATTACTTGTAATAACGTAATATATGTAACACTAGCTAACATTAATTGTTTTGCAGCTTTTGCTGTTTGCTCTTTATACAATCGTAAAGCATAGTAAATTAATCCTATTCCTAAAACCCCCATAATTACTCCAGATAATGGTGTTAAATAGAGTTTTCCTGTAACCCCAAAAACTGGTATTAATGATGCTAAAACTGTCCAGATAGTATATAATACAACTTGTATTGCAGTCCCTTTATCTCTTTTACCATTAGGCAACATGAAAAATCCACCTTTTTTATAGTCATCATATAAAAACCAACCAATAGCCCAAAAGTGAGGAAATTGCCAAAAAAATTGTATCATAAACAAAGTACCTGGCTCTATTCCAAACTCATTAGTAGCCGCTACCCAACCTAGCATAAAAGGGATAGCTCCAGGGAAAGCTCCTACAAATACAGAAAGAGGTGTTTTGGTTTTTAAAGGAGTATATAAACTTACATACATAAATATACAAATTGCACCAAACATTGCTGTTTTAGGATTGATTATATATAAAACTGTTAACCCAACTAATGTTAAAACACTTGCAATTATAAACGCAGTTTGTACACTCATCCTACCTGAAGGGATAGGTCTGTCTTTAGTGCGATTCATTAACGCATCCAAATCTCTCTCTATTATTTGATTGTAAACATTGGAAGCTCCCACCATACAATAACCTCCTACACATAATAAGAATAAAATATAGAAATCAATAGTATCTACAGCCAATAAATATCCTGCCACAGATGAAAAAACAACACTTACAGATAAGCGAACTTTAGTAATCTCGGTAAAATTCTTAATAATTGAATTTTGAACAGAATGTGATTGAGTTATTGGCAATCTCTTTTTTTTAGGCGATGCAAAGATACAGTTCCTTGTCTTTTTGCACAATATATTATTCACATTGTTAGTGTATTATTTATCCTTTTTTATTATTTTCAAACTTTAATTAAAAATAAGCAAAATGCGCAATAAAATATTACTGGTTTCAACATTTATTATTGGTGGTTTTTTCACTATATCTGCACAAGATGGTGGGGAGAAAAATGAGGTAAAAGCAATTAAAGTACAGAAAGAAATATATATGCTTCAAGGAAAAGGAGGTAATATTGGATTAAGTATTGGTAATGATGGTGTTTTTATGATAGACGACCAATTTGCAGATGTTACTTCAGAAATTTTAAAAGACATAAAGAAACTTTCAAAAAAGCCTGTTCAGTTTTTAATTAACACACACCATCATGGAGATCATACAGGTGGTAATGTGAATATGTCTAAAGAAGGAGCCATTATAGTTTCTCACGACAACGTAAGAAAGAGATTATCGGATATGTTAAAAAATGCAACCGAAAAATCTGACGCGCTCGATGCAAAAATGCTTCCAACAATAACTTTCGAAAAAGACATGAACTTTCATTATAATGGTGAACAAATAATGGTTTTCCATGTCCATAATGCTCATACAGATGGAGATGCTGTAGTTTATTTTATGGGGAGTAACGTGATACATACTGGAGATGCAATGTTTAATGGAGGATATCCTTTTATAGACACAAAAAATGGAGGAACGCTAAAAGGATATATTGAGGGATTAGAAAAAATAAGCCTATTAGCAGATGATGATACCAAAATTATTCCTGGACACGGTGACATTGCAACAAAAAAAGATGTGGACTATATGGTGAATATGCTAAATGTTTTATATAAAAATGTAATGTTTCAATACAGAAATCAGAAAACTGAAGCAGAAATTGTTAACTCAAGAGATTTTACAAAACCTTATGATGATAAAGGTTTTGGTAATGGCTTTATTAATACTCAAAAAATACTACAAACTATTTATAATGAAGTTGTACGAGAAGCTGGTCCATTAGACACTAGAACAATGGAAGAGCGTCTTGAAGAAAAGGTTAAAGAAAGTAAGCAAAAAGGAGGGTCTAAAGGATAATTTTTAGCTTAAAAATCATAATACCAATTAAACAAATCTGTGCGAACCCCAAAGTTTAACCAGGTTGTTTGATTTTCAAATTCAGTGGTTGTATTTTCTAAGGGTTTAAAATCTCTAAATATTAAACTTCCATATACTTTTAAATTAGTGGCAGGATTAATAATATATCCTGCTTCTAACTCTGCATGGAGAAAGTTAGTTGTGTTACCTTGAGCCACTTCATTACCCAATTCACTAACTCTATTATCTTCAGTGCCATAAATATTTGACCCGTAGTAGGCTGGTTTTTCTGAAGTATTAAATTCGAACCCTCTTTTAGCGATCACCATTTTTGCTTCAGCAAAAATTCTACCATAATTAAATCGTGCAATGCCCAAAAATTCAGAAAAATTAGCTCCTAATGTATGCGCCATAGATTGATTATTGTGTCCATAATTTAAGGTAATACTATTATGAGAGTAGGTATACGGTCGTACTCTATTATATTCTGCCTGTAAGTGCAGTCCTTTTATTTTAAAAGCATCATAATATTTCAACCCTAATTGATATCCAGTTTTATTTTTATAACTGCCATTACCGCCAAAAACATCACTAGAAGAAAACTCATCAATTATTAATTGCCCATAAGCATTAATATGATCTGTAAATTTATATTTAGCACTTAAACCAATTAAAGCATTTCCTCCTCTAGATCCTGTTGAAAATTCAATAGCACGGTAAAATATAATAGGATTAATATAGTTTAAATCAAACCCCCTATCATTATCATTTTCCCAAATAACAGATTCAAAAAGACCAATATTTAATCTTTTGGTAATGTTATAACTTAAATAATGATTTGCCATATATTTGGTTCTAAACGAACCCGACTCTGTAACTTCTGGTCTTACATCGCGCAGAGACATCCATGTATTGGTATATTTAATTTTCCAAAATGTAGTGTTTAATTTTATAAAAGGGTGTGGACTAGCATTATCACTTAATAATAATGATCTATAACCATCTCCTATAAAGTTTTTACCATGTCCCAATTGTGCATTAAACCATTTTGAAGGAGAGTACGAAATATGCCCTGTAGCTATTGGATAATCATAAGAGTCTGTTCTAAATCTTTTAGCAATACCATGTCCAGGTATTATTGCTGGATTTCCACCATCTGGTTTAATTTCTTCAGCATATCTATTAAAATAGCCTGCAAAACGTCCTTGGCTCTCATAAACAACAGCAAAAAAGCTAATATTTTCGCCTATACCACCTTGCGTATATACTAACCTTGTATTATTATAAGTATTTATATCTTCATCAAAATCTTTTCCTGCTTGAAGATCAACACCTGGATCCATTGTAAACCAATAACCTTTTCCTTTAAAAGCTACCATATGTTCGTTCCACCATTTTCTTCCAAACCAAGAAGTTTTATTTTTAAGTAATTTCTGGTTTTCCTCATCGAAATTATAATAACGGTTTACTTCGGAATAAATAAAAGGTTTTTGAGCTGTATGGTTATTAGTTCCAACTCTATTTAAGGCAGGATCAAACAAGCTATAGTTATGATGTGACAATGGAATATTGATGTTACTTTTATATTCTTCGTTTTCAAAAGGAAATCTTTCGATTGATTCATATTCTTTAGTAACATCCTCATTATTATTTATTTTTGAAGGTACAACTTGATTATTATTTTTTAAAATATTTGGTTTTTCTTCAGTAACAGCTATATTTTCACTAATTACAGGAGCTTGAATTGGTATTGCAATTGGCATTGTAAATTGCATATAAGCTGGTTTACCATTATATGTCGCAGGTATTATTGTGGGTAGTGAATCAAAAACACGAACTACTTCTTCTTTTAATTGGTCATAAATAGCATCTACATACAGAACTTTAAATTCACCTTCTTTATTTACTTCAAAAAAAACGGAAAGACTCCCTTTATATTCTTCAGTAAAAACGATTTCAGGAGTTTTAAAATTTGAATACACAAACTGTTTAAGAGTTGAATTAAAACAGTTTTCCAAGTTATCTATTGAACTTTCTGAACATTCAGAAAAAACAGGATATTTTTCAAAATCATTTTTAGTGTTTTGAGATATAACTGAAATTGATAAAAATAAAATGAAAAGAGAGGCAAATTTCTTCATCGAACAGAAACATTATTTTATTTCTGAAAGATACAGTTTTTTTATAATGCCTAAAATAAAAAAGCCCGTTTCCATAGACTACAAAAACGGGCTTATAAATTATTATTTATTTTATTCAACTTTAAAAGCAATGGGCACAACATAAAGGACATCAACATTTGTGTTCCCTTGTCTAGCTGGTTTCATTTTAGGTAATTTACTTATTACTCTTTCACCCTCTTTTTCTAATGCAGAATTTAAAGCTCTTGCATTTACATCGGTTACATTACCCATGGCATCAATCTTAAATTGAACATAGATTCGTTGTATTTCACCAGCATTTAAACCAGTAAATCTGTCCTTATTAAATTTATTATTAATAAACTCTCCAATTTTTGAAGACATACAATCAACCTTCTCTTTATTAGAACCCATAGATTCACATCCTGGAAATATGGGTACAAATTCCACTTGAGTAATATCTAGTGTTTTATTAGTTTTAACTGGGGTAGGTATTACAGGAGGATCTACTTTAACAGGTGTAACATCTAAGGGTTTGGTAGGCGTTTCAATTACAGTAACGTCTGTATCCTTTCTCACATCAATTATATCTATAATAGGAGTGTTTTTAATAACAGGTTGTTGAACAACCACCTTTTTTTGTGGGGTTGCAGTAACAATTTCTGGCTTAAAAACATCATACTTATTAATTCTATACGGCTCATCTAACACCGTAGGTTCATTGGCAACTTCATCTGGCATTACATAACCAATGTTTGCTTCCATAACAAAAAATACAATAATTAAACTTACAATTAATCCTATTTGAAAATACAAACCGTGGTTCCAACGAATATTAACTCGTTTTTTATCTTCTCTTGTTGAAAGTATTTTTGTTAAGTCACTTCCTAATTTTTTTACTGATGGTTTCATAATGTATGTATTTAGAGATTAATACTACTTTATGATTACAACTGTTATGCCAAAATAGAAAAACCCCTATGTATACTTGATACATAGGGGTTTAATCTTTATAATTTGTTTTTAATTTTCTACTTGGAATAGGATTGGTAGCGCATATAGAACCCCTACTGCTTTACCTCTTTGTTTCCCTGGAGTCATTTTAGGTAATGAATTTACAACAGAAATAGCTTCTTGTTCTAATCTTGGGTGTGGAGCACGAGCTCTAACATCTACAACATTTCCATTTTTATCAATTTTAAATTGAACAGAAATACGTTGTCTACCTTCTAGTCCTAAATCGTTTGCTAACTCGGTATCAAATTTTTTCTGTACAAATTTTTGAATTTGTTCAGACATACAAGCTTTTTTAGCCGCATTATTACCAGCATTTTCACATCCTGGATAAATTGGCACATTTTCGATAACTGCAAATGGTACATCTGCAATTTCTTCTTCTACTGCTTCTACAATTTCTTTAATCTCAACAATTTCTTCTTTTTGATTAACTTCTGTAGATTCAATTATGGTTTCTTCCACTTCTTTCTCATCTTCTACAACTTCAATTATTTCTGGAGCTGGCGGTGGTGGAGGTGGTGGAGGTGGAGGTGTTAATTGTTGAGTTATTGGAATATCTTCCTCTAATTCATCACCAACATCTAAAATGTCCCGTGCTAAAGAACGATCGTATGTTTTATATTCAATTGCTTGCCAAGCAATAAAAAGCATTAAAATCATACCTAACTGAAAAAAAAGCATACTCTTACGGCTTAGATCTGCTTTGGGATTTTTTTTGGGTTCCATAATTCTTAATTTATCTAGTTGCTAAAATATAGAAAATCTATTGTAATTTAAAACATAAATGCGTTTTTACATTTTAAATCTTTTATTTACACTTAAAAAGGCAATTAATCCAAGTACTGTGCCAATAAAATTAGCTACTATGTCCCAAAAATCAGCTTGCCTATAAAAAGGGAAAATATATTGTAATATCTCAATTATTATGCCATAAAATAGACATAAAGCACCTATAATTAAGATACTTTTACTAAAACTACGTTCTTTATTTGCATTAAAATAAAATAAAGTCCAGATAAAATACAGTCCAAAATGAAGTATAATATGAACGATTTTATCTCCATTTTTAAGAAGCGGTTTTGCTTCGGGGGTAAATGGAAATAAAAACAAAACAGTAATAAAGATAGAGTAAATTACAGCTATAAAAAGGAGAAGTTTAGGCTCCGATAATTTTTTTATAAGCTGCATCATCTAAAAGTGATTCTATTTCTTCTGGATTAGAGAGTTTAATTTTAATCATCCAACCCTCTCCATAAGGATCTGTATTTACTTTTTCTGGTTCAGACTCTAAACTGTCATTAAATTCTATAATCTCTCCCGAGAGAGGTAAAAATAAATCTGACACTGTTTTAACAGCTTCTACGGTACCAAAAACTTCTTCGATATCCATTGTTTCATCTACGGTTTCAACTTCAACATACACAATATCGCCTAACTCTCCTTGGGCGAAATCTGTAATTCCAACAGTTGCAACATCACCATCGATTTTTACCCATTCGTGGTCTTTTGTATATTTTAAATTAGAAGGTACATTCATAATAAACGTAATATATTAGGTTGTTTTTTAATTTCCAAAGTTATATCGTAATGTAAATCCACTTCTTATAGTAGTCTGTGGAAATGCTGTTGAAATTGCATATTTAGAAAAAGTATGATCATAATAAAATAAAGCTGTAAGGTTCTTACTTAAAGCATAATCCATACTAAACTGTATGCCATAAATTGTTTGCCCAGCGGTTGTTTGATTGTTAGCTATGTCTAAATAACGAATAATTGTTTTATTATCTCTTCTTGAAAGATCAATCTTAAAGTTAAGATCACTTTTTAAAATTGTCTTTTTACCTCCAAAATTTGTCCCAATTCTTAAGTCTTTTATCCTGTAACCTAAACCTACAATAATTTCGTTCCCTTGTATTTCTGTTAACAGATTATTTGCAAAACTTAAAGATAAAGCCCTATCTTTTCTATATTCAGCAAGAATTTTAATAGAGTTTTTCATTTCAAAATCTATTCGCAATAGCGGTGAAAACTGCTCCGTTAGATTCACATTCGTTAAAATTATTTGACTTTTATAATTTCCTGCTTGATCTATTGCTTCAGGATTATTTGGGTCATAATCTAGATTTGTCTGAAACTGATTCACTGTATAACCTGCTCTATATCCATGTTGTAATGAAAACCTCTTAAAGCGCTTTTTAAACCACTCTAATCTCATTAAACCAGTATACTTTACATCCCAGTTAGGCAAAGGAACATCTCTAAAGATTCCAGTTTTTTCATTTGATGCATCGCTTCCTTTATAAGCTGAAAGAAATGCTGGTAATAGTACATCTTGGCTTGTTCTACCAAATCCTACTGGATATCCATCTTCATCTCTCTCGAAATTTGAAGTGCCATAAAATTCTGTTGCCAATCTATCTGCAATAATTAAACGATTAGATCTAAAATCATCAAAAGGTGCAGAGCTATTTTCATCACTAGAACTAAATGCCGTTTTAATTAACATTGTAGATATGTTGAAATTACCAAATGTGGTTGGCGTTAACGATCTGTACTGACCATCTTCTACAATATAATTTTCAGCATAATTTTCAGAGTAAATTCTACTACCATTTAAATCAATTTTTAAATCTGGAAGAAGTTCAATATTTGCTTGTACATCCAATTGTCGACTCTCAACTTCAGTATACTGCTCATTGTATTCAGGATATAATGTTAACCATCCTCTTCGAGCAGCTAAATCACGTATTTCACTCTGACTACCAAAAGTAAATCCTGTAGTTGGTTTCAATGTTCCAATAAATCCAATAGAAGGAGTATATCCAGGTAAAAATATTCCGTTATTTTCTTGATAATTAAACTGAATCTTTTTTAATGAAGTTACCAGTCCAATTAATGTATTTACAGCTTTATCGCCTCCACTTAAGGTATTAATTGGAGTTCCCCCATTATTTCCACCACCTAATTCTGCATTACGCCCTCCTACTAATGATGGTTTTCCTTTTTCTTCATTTCCTTTTTCATTTTTCTCACCGCCCTTAGGACTCTCTTCTACTTTACTGCTTTTGTCTACTGCACCATCACCTCTACCTCCAGGTCTATCTCTTTTTTCAATTTTTGTTAGACCTATATAACGGTAAAAGTTATTCATATCTAAACTAGAATTAATACGATGTGTACTTGCATTTTGAATTGAATTACCAAGATCATAAACTTGTGTAGTACCATCATTAAGCGTAATAGGAATTTCATTAAATAAATCACTACCATCTTGCCATTGAAAGTCTCCTGTATAAGAATATGTAGCTCTTATCCATTTCAAGAAAGGAATTTTACTTAAAGGTAAATCGTAATTTACTTGTAATGATTGAAAATGTTGATTTGGATCTCCAACGTCAAAAAATCCATCCCAAACACCTATGGTAGGGTCTGCAACCCCATCTTCGTCTAGATAATTATTTACAATTCTATTATTTGCCGAATTAAAATTGAAACGTAAAGATTTTGTTAGGTTATAATTTAATGTGTATTGCCAGTCAAATAAATAATTTCTTTGGAATAATACTGGTAATCCTATTTGTCCTTCCGTCAAGTTTAATTCTCTAAATTTTTGTTCGTTATGTTGACGCACAATATTTGAAGCTACTGTAATATTGGTAGGTAATAAATTAAAGTTTAAGTCTTTTAAAAACTGCCAATATTTTCCTGTAAATAAAGAATCATTCTTTTTGAAAGGTTCAATATTTAAAGGCTTAAAGTTATAATTATAGGTAGCCCCTAAACGAACATTTTGATCTAATGCATCTTCAACTTCAAAATCATGATGATCTACTTGATTGTAAGAGAATGAAGCTGTTAAATTTTCAACATCATAAATTTTAGGTTTTGCCTCACCAGTTCTTTCTTTTCGAACACCAATAAAGTTAACGCTTTGACGCTTGGTGTAATCAACAGATTGATTTTTAATAATATCTCTTTGTTCAGCATCATCTTCGTTATCTAATCTTGTTTCAAGTTCAATATCTTGATATTCTGGATCGTATTGCGGAGTGATTAACTCTTCAGATCGTCCATAATTAAAAGGTAATTGTATTCCCCATTTATTAGGTAGTATCTGGCCCAAATTTAAATTTGTAACCACATCGTACATTTGAAGATCTTCACGACTTCTTTCATTTGGACCTTGCTCGATAGATCCAAAACCAATAGTACTTCTAGTACCTGTTGCACTCACTGTTGCAAAATCTGCAAGATTTGCATCCATACTTGCTACAGCAGCCCATCCACCTTGATTTTTTAATTCTGAAAGACGAAGTTCATTGAACCAAACTTCTCCACAAATTTCATCATTTGTAGTATTTTTTAAACCAAGCATAATAACGCGTACATTACCAAAACTTGGATTTCCTTTAATACCAATTCTTAAATCATTTTCTGGTCCTGCGGCAGATCCTCCATCTAGATCAGCTTGCTCAAAAAATGTAATATCATTAGGATTAGGGTTTGGAGTATTTAATGCTCTCGTTTTAACTTCTTGAAGCAAACTAAGTGGTAAGTTTAAACGATTTTCAATTGGCCATATATCCTCAGGACTTGTAGTGCCTGGTGAAGTAGGGTTTAATGGGATTTGTATTTCGTAAAAACTTTGAGTTAAATCATTTCCTAATCTAATAAAAGCCACCATCTGTCCATCAGATAATTGTGGCGCAGGTGCAGGAAGAGCTTCAGCATGAATAAACATTTCTAAGTTTTCATACTGTCTCATGTCTACACTAAAATTTTTGTAAACAGAACGCCCATCGTTTGGTTCTAAACCACAAACTCTTAATGCCAACGATTGCTCATTTTGACGTATAATATTGTTATTGTTATTTAATTCTTCGCGTTGAACTCCTGGAGGCAACACATAAGGAATTGGTAATCTAGTTCCATTTTCTTCAATACTTACAGCTTCAACTTCAAATACTGTATCATCTAATGTTGGGTCTTCACCCGTAATATCTAAAGTTTGCTGAAACCTTCTATAATCACCTCTAACTAATTCTAACGTTCCAAAACGAAGAGTTGTGTTTTGAGAAAAATCTGTCATAAACATTCGCATAAAACGAATAGACCTATAATCTGATATACCATTAACAGCTTGATCTGGTTCGCTAATAGGAATTTTAAACTGAACCCAACGAACAGGAATTACTTCATTATTTTGAAGTGTAACTTGTAATTCTTTTACATCTGTTATGTAAGAACTATTATCAATGTTCATCCCTGGAAAAAGCTCTACATTGTATTCAAAATAACTATTAACCGTATTCATTGTATTATCTCGGTTAATATCTTCTACATCGGGTTGGGTGGTAGAACCTCTATTTGTGTTTGTAACTTCTACAGGAGAGTTTCCTTCTGTCCCGTTGTATTGCTTATAACGATTTAAAATTCCACCTTCTGCTTGAATAAAATATTGATAATTATCTCCAGCAGGATCTGCTAATCCTGCAAAACCTGGGAATTGAGCAGATTCTCCTGCATCGTTAAGACCATCATACCCTATATCTTGATTAATTCGCTCTTGCCCTTCAGTATTAAAAGTATATACTAACGATTGATTGGTTGGAACTCTACCCCAAACTGTAGGCGTTGTATTTAAAGTACCACCATCTTCAGGAAGTCCATTTTCATACTGTTTTCTACCATCTTTTAAAACATCTTCAGAAATGTTTCCTAAGTTAAATTTAAGAGTTCCCCCATTATTGCCTGCATTTTCATCATAAATAAATGGATCCATTACCCAAAATTGAATATACTCCACATTTGATCGTTCAAAATCTGTAGTAGTTAATTGGCGTGAAATCCCTCCAAATCTAGTTTCAGGATTTGGCAATGTATTAGTTCCATTAGCCTGTGGGTTAAAGTTATATTCTCCACGCTCACCTGGATAATAAGATAAATCTAAAGTAAATAATGCTTGTGTTTGCCCTTGAATTATATCTTGTTCTGGGAAAATTTCATCTCTAAAAACACGTCTTGTAAATGGTGAAGATAAGTCCTGATCTGATACACCGTCTGGTCTTTGGCTGCTATAAAACACTGGATCTATAGTGTACCAGTTTAACTTCGCTCTGTTATAATTATACTCTAGTGAACTATTACCTAATTCTCCACCAAATCCAACTGGTGTACTTGAAAGTGACCAGGTAGTAGGAGTGCTTATATCAAGTTCTGTTTGAGATGATTCAAAATCATCAACGTATACAGTTGTTTTTCCGTCAAAGTCTGAAACTCGTGGAGCTCCAGGCATTAAATATGCAAATTCACCTCGTAATGATATATTAGATTCAACATCTGTATCTATATTAGGAAGCTTATTTACAAGTCGCGTTAAAAAAGGTACTTCTGTAGAGTAATTAGCATTAACACCAAAAATAGTATTGTTAATTGGCTCTACATTATAGGTTGATTTTTGAGTAAGTGGGCGTTCATTTAAATTTAAATATGTAGCCCCTATTAAAAATTTATCACTAAACTTATGTTCTACATTTAATCCCGTAAATCGTTTTGTTTGTTGCCCAAAGAGCGTATTATTTTCAGTACTAATTTGAATAGGAGTGTTGGAATTAAGTAATGCTGGATCTAAAATTTGAACACGACCTAATTGATAATTTACTGTGTAATCTACACCTTCAAGAAGTGTTCTTCCTCCTGCAGTTACTGTTACAGATCCTTGAGGAATATTAAATGCCCCTATTGGAATTCCATCTGCACCCGTTGACTTATAAGTACCCTTTAATTGAAACTTATTTTTTTCACTTTGAGTTTGTTCTGCTTGAGTTTTTGTAGAATTATATAATGCACTAAATACATATTTATTTTGGTTCGCATTATACGTACTAGGCATATCATAAAAAGCCGGAGGTAATGGAGGCGTAACCTCATTATTATTGTCTAATTTTTCAAATAAATACTCTCCAAAAGGCTCAACACTTGTAAAAATAATCTGCCCATTTTGAGTATCTACAGTTACTCCTGGAAGAAAATCAAAGAAACCGTCTCCCCCCGCTTGAGGGTCATTATTAAAATTTAATCTGTCAAGGTTAAATACTTTTAATAAAATAGTACTATCTACATCATCTGGTAATGGAACTGCAGGGAAAGCAATACTTCCTTCTGCAGGGTTAATATAATTAAGTGGAGATGGATCTGAATATAAAATATTTAGTCTGAAATCTTCTTGTTCTAACTGATATGCGCCTAATGGATAGATGTTTTTCATCATTAAATCCCATATTGGCTCATTTACATTGGTAATGTTACTCTTAAGTAACTTTACTACTAAGTTTTGAGGCGTACCTTGTTGTGGTGGCTCATTAGGGTCTGGGTTTGGAATTTCTCCCCCCGAAGCTTCAACACCATCTGTAGAAAATTCACCCACTTGATAGACTTGTCCATTTACTGTAAATTGAAAAGATACAGCAAGAACTTCATCATTAGTCAACCTTTGATTTAAAGAGATATATCCTAATTGAGAATTTAATTTATACTCACTTTGAGTAAGTCTTTTTGCATTTTCTAGGGTTACAAAGTCTGTTCCATCATTTACTTGCACTCCTCCAAATCCTTGTTGAACAGTTGCAACATCTCGTATTTGACTATTAAGTATACTTTGTACTCCTGGAATATCAATACCAAAGGGGTTAAAATCGTTGTTATTGTTGTCTGGATATGATCCTCTTGGCCTATTTATAAAACCTCCTGGAGGTATATCTAATCCTATATTTGTTGGATCGGACTCTCCAATGTCTTGAAGCGCTACTATATTTCTTACATTTTCAGTATTGTTACCTCGATTGGTAACCCAAGCTTCAATTCTTGTAATTTGCACGTTAGAGTTTATAAAAGGATATTGTTGTAATACTCTATCGTAGTTATCTCTAAAATAATGTGCTAAAAAGAAGTGACGGTTTTCATCGTAGTCTAATGCAAAAAGCTCAAAATCTGTAACGGTTGCTCCACCTTCGGCAGTAACAGTTCTTGTCTCAGACTTTTGTTCAGAAAACACACCTGTTATTGTTGTTTTACCAAACTGAAGTTGTGTTTTAACACCAAATAAACTTTGTGCTCCTTGAATGAGTGTACTATTAAGTGGCATACTAACATTACCTACCTCAATTTTTTGAATAATATCATCTTCTGTTGGGGTATATTCTAGTTTTATTTGATTTTGAAAGTCGAAAGTAGATTGTGTATCATAATTTGCTGTTACTTGCAGTCTTTCTCCTACTTTACCAAGTAAACTTAAACTAATACGTTGATCAAAATCAAAAGAGGTATTACTTCTATTACGAGGTGAAAATGCTGGATTATCTTGCTTTGTGTATAGAACTCCTAAATCCATTTCTACACTACCTTGAGGAATAACTTCAATAGTGTTTCCACCAAAAACAGATTCAAAAAAACTAGAATTTACATAAAAAGTAGGCAATAGATTTTTTTGTTTTTCTTCAGCTCCTTCTTTTCTACCATCTGCTGCATCTATTTTATCTTTAAAATATTCTTTCATTTGTTCCCTTAGTATCAAGTCTCGATACTCTTCGGGTGTTAATATCACAGGATATGATATATTAAAATTTCCTAATGTTTGAGAATAAATATATCGATCTGTAATAGGATCGTAAGTATATAAATCTTGAATACTAGTTGGCGTAGGCAACTCTATACGTCCCATTGAGGAACCGGTAGCTGTAGAGTCCTGTGCGTTCACGGTTGTGAAACTTCCAAAAATGATACTTAAAATAAATAAAAGCTTGCTTAAGCTATTCTTGTAAACGTAATTTTTTGCACCCAATTTTTACAAATTTTTTAAAGCTTGTTTAATAATCATCTCTACCGTTGCTTGCGGATCTTCTTTAACGATCTTATCGCAAACTTTTTCAGCTTGTTTTCGAGCAAAGCCTAATGTCTCCAAAGCAGATAACGCTTCATTTTTATTCGTATTGCTCGAAACGGCAGAAACATCTTCCAAACCATATACTTTTAAAATCTTATCTTTTAAATCTAATAACACTCTTTGTGCAGTTTTAGATCCAATCCCTTTTACAGATTGAATGGTAGCTACATCATCAGAGGCAATTGCTTCGGTAACTTGTTGAGGAGATAATGAAGACAACATTGTTCTAGCTGTACTTGTACCTACTCCAGATACCGATATTAACAATCTAAAAATTTCACGCTCCGTAATTCCAGAAAACCCATATAAAATATGAGCATCTTCTCGAACTTGCAAATGCGTATATAATTTTACATTTTCACTTGTGGGGAGTTGTGAAAAAGTATGTAACGAAATATTTATAAAATATCCTACACCATTACAGTCTATAACAACATCGGTCGGGTTCTTCTCTACTAGTCTTCCCTGTATATGGGTAATCATTCGTTAAAAAAAAGTTAATGGGTCAAATATAGTATAATTATTTGCATCTGCCAGCTTTGTAAATATGAAAAACGATTATTAAAAATTACGCTTTATTCAGTTTTTGCTGCTCACGAAGCCTTTTTTCTTTTTGTTGGGCATCCACTACTGCAACCGCTGCCATATTTACAATCTCCTCTACACTTGCACCAAGTTGAAGGATATGTACTGGTTTTTTCATTCCTAACATAATAGGACCAATAGATTCTACATTGTTAAGTTCTTTTAAAAGTTTGTAATTACTATTAGCAGAGTCCAAATTGGGGAATATTAAAGCATTCACTTTCTTGCCAGCAAGTTTTGAAAAAGGAAATTTTTTCTGAAGCATTTCTGGGTTTAAAGCAAAATCTGTTTGCAACTCTCCGTCTATTATCATATCTGGATTACTCTTGTGTAATAGTTCTACTGCTTCTTTTACTTTAGTTGCATGTGGATCTTTCGAGGATCCAAAATTTGCATAAGATATCATAGCAATTACAGGTTCTAAGCCAAACATTTTCATTGTATGATTGGTCATTTGCGCAATTTTAGCTAGCTCTTTTGCAGTAGGGTCTATATTGATAGAAGTATCTGAAAGAAATAATGGTCCTCTCTTAGTTAACATTAAATTAGTTGTAGCAACTTTACTAACTCCATCAAAACGGCCTATTGTTTCTAAAACTGGACGAACTACAGAAGGATATGATCTTGAGTATCCAGATATCATTCCATCTGCATCACCTTCATTCACCATCATTGCAGCAAAATAATTTCGCTCTCGCATTATTTTTTGTGCAGAATATAAGGTTATACCACTACGCCTTCTGTTATTCCAGAATTTCTCTGCATAATAATTTAATTTTTCAGTCTGCTCATCACTTTTAGGATCAATTATTTCGACATCTGCATCAAAATCTATTTGCTCCATTAATTCGTGAATAATTTCTTTACGGCCTAATAAGATTGGGAAACCTATCCCTTCTTCATGTACAATTTGAGCTGCTTTTAATACATCAAGATGATCTGCTTCAGCAAAAACAATTTTTTTAGCATTCGTTTTAGCTCTATTTACAAGTAGTCGAACAATTTTATTGTCACTACCCATTCTATCGTAAAGCTCATCCTTGTATTTTTCCCAATCGGTAATATCTTCTGTTGCAACACCACTTTCCATTGCTGCTTTTGCAACCGCTGGAGGCACTGTTGCAATCAATCTAGGATCAAAAGGTTTTGGTATAATATATTCGCGACCAAAATTAAGTTTGGTTTCACCATACGCTATATTAACTTGTTCTGGCACTGGCTCTTTTGCTAAAGCGGCTAAAGCTTCTACAGCTGCCTTTTTCATTTCTTCATTAATCTTAGTAGCCCTAACATCTAGCGCACCTCTAAAAATAAATGGGAATCCCAACACATTGTTTACTTGGTTAGGATGATCGCTTCGTCCCGTTGCCATTATTATATCTTCTCGTGTTTTAACAGCTAGATCATATTCTATTTCAGGGTTAGGGTTTGCCATAGCAAAAACAATTGGATCTTTTGCCATACTCAATAACATTGAAGGTTGTACGATATCTGCAATAGAAAGCCCAACAAACACATCTGCATCAATCATTGCTTCATCAAGTGTGTCAATCTTTCTATATGACGCAAACTCATCTTTTTCTTCTGAAAGTTCTTCTCTGTCTTTTCGTATTACTCCTTTACTATCGAGCATTACAATATTTTCAGCTTTTGCTCCAAATGATTTGTAAAGTCTTGTACAAGAAACTGCAGCTGCTCCTGCTCCACTAATAACAATGCGTACTTCTTCTATTTTTTTTCCAACTATCTCTAAAGCATTAATTAACGCAGCTGCCGAAATTATAGCAGTACCGTGTTGATCATCATGCATTACAGGAATATCTAACTCTGCTTTTAAACGTCGTTCAATTTCAAAAGCTTCAGGAGCTTTAATGTCTTCCAAGTTTATACCTCCAAATGTGGGAGAAATGTTTTTTACTGTTTCTATAAAAGACTCTATATCTTCAGTATTAACCTCGATATCAAACACATCGATATCTGCAAAGATTTTAAAAAGTAAGCCTTTGCCTTCCATAACTGGTTTTGATGCTTCCGGACCAATATTTCCTAATCCTAAAACTGCTGTCCCATTAGAAATAACAGCAACCAAATTTCCTTTATTTGTGTATTTGTATACGTTGTTTACATTTTTTTCAATTTCAAGACAAGGTTCGGCAACTCCAGGAGAGTATGCTAACGATAAATCTCTTTGTGTTGCATACTTTTTTGTAGGAACTACTTGTATTTTTCCTGGTCTCGGCTTTGCGTGGTATAATAATGCTTCGCGACGTCTGCTTTGTTTACTCATATAAATATTAATGTAATTACAAAGGTAAAAGTATCGATGAAATGAGGAAATATTACGCGTTAATCTTTCAGGAAGTTTATGTTTCGTTTTAGCCCTTCAAACTTTGTTCTTTTTACAGCACTATTCTTAAAAAGTACATTAAACACATCTGTGGTAATCTCTTCCCAATCTTTTTTTGTCATTGATAATAACTTAGGGTTAGGGTTAAATAAAGGCTCTCTATGAGTGACACTAAATTTGTTCCACGGACATACATCTTGGCATACATCACATCCAAAAACCCAATCATCAAACTGACCTTTTACACTTGTTGGAATTTCATTTTTTAATTCTATTGTAAAATATGAAATGCATTTACTCCCGTCTACCACATAAGGTGCAACAATAGCTTGGGTAGGACAAGCATCTATACAAGCGGTACATGCTCCGCAATGGTTAGTTACAGGCGTATCATACTCTAAGTCTAGATCTATAATTAATTCGGCTATAAAATAATAAGACCCTACTTGTTTGGTCAATAAGTTACTATGTTTTCCTATCCAGCCCAATCCACTTTTTGCGGCCCAAGCTTTATCCAGCACTGGTGCCGAATCTACAAAAGCACGACCATGCACTTCTCCAATTTCTTCTTGTATATAGTCTAAAAGTTGTTTTAGTTTTTCTTTAATTACAAAATGGTAGTCTGTTCCATAAGCATATTTAGATATCTTATACGTGTCATCTTTTTGTATTTCTAAAGGGAAATAATTAAGTAACAGAGAGACTACACTCTTTGAATCTTGTACAAGTATAGTAGGGTCTAATCGCTTGTCAAAGTGATTTTCCATATAATACATCTCACCATGACTATTTTTTGATAACCAAGCTTCAAGACGAGGTGCTTCTTCTTCTAAAAATTCTGCTTTACTTATCCCACAAGACAAAAAACCAAGACGTTTTGCTTCGGTTTTAATGAGTTCTGTATGTTTTTGTTTTATACTCATTTATTACAGAGCGAAATCATAATCCATTAAAAGAAATTGAAAAAATTAAAACAAACCTCCTTGGGTGGGTCCTTTTAATTTTCCTAAATGTTTATATGCTGCTTCTGTTACTTCTCTACCTCTAGGTGTGCGCATAATAAAACCTTGCTGAATTAAAAATGGCTCGTATACTTCTTCTATAGTTTCGGTGCTTTCAGAAACTGCAGTAGCGATTGTGGTAATCCCTACAGGTCCTCCTTTAAATTTATCGATAATAGTGGTTAATATTTTATTATCCATTTCATCCAAACCAAAAGCATCCACATTAAGAGCTTTTAATGAAAACTTTGCTATTTCTATATCAATAGTCCCATTTCCTTTAATTTGTGCAAAATCTCGAACACGACGTAATAAAGCATTAGCTATTCTAGGAGTTCCCCTGCTTCTTCCTGCTATTTCTATGGCAGCTTCCATAGAAATTGGAACACTTAAAATACCAGCACTACGCTGTACAATTGTAGTAAGTAATTCTGTAGAATAGTATTGTAATCGAGAGGCTATACCAAAACGTGCACGCATAGGTGCGGTTAATAATCCAGATCTAGTTGTTGCTCCAACTAAAGTAAAAGGGGCTAAATTTATTTGTACAGACCTTGCATTAGGCCCAGATTCAATCATTATATCAATCTTGTAATCTTCCATTGCAGAGTATAAATACTCTTCAACAATAGGGCTCAATCTATGAATTTCATCTATAAATAATACATCTCTTTCATCAAGATTTGTAAGTAAGCCAGCTAGGTCTCCTGGCTTATCTAATACAGGCCCTGAAGTAACTTTAATGCCTACATTTAATTCGTTAGCCAATATATGTGCTAATGTAGTTTTGCCAAGACCTGGAGGGCCATGAAAAAGAGTGTGATCTAAAGCTTCATCTCTAAGATTAGCAGCTTGAACAAATATTTGTAAATTTTCTAATGCTTGATCCTGTCCAGTAAAATCTTCAAAAGTAAGTGGACGTAATTTTTTTTCAAGATCGAGATCTTGTGGTGTTAAATTGTCCCCGGTAGGATCTAAGTTTTCATTCATAACACAAATATACAAAGTGTTATCCAACCAAAATTTAAAATAACAATGCTATTTAAAAGTGTATAATTAAAAATATAATTCACAGATACTTAACAGGGAATTAATAAAGGTTTGGGAGTATCTTATGTTAGTTATTTATATATTGAAAAAAAAATATTATGATAAAGCCAAAACAAAAAGTACCTAGTTTAAAACTTGATTTAATAAATGGAACAAGCTGGGAACTAAGTAAACAAAATTCTGAAAATTTTACAATGTTAATATTTTATAGAGGGCTGCATTGTCCCGTTTGTAAAAAATATCTTGAAGCACTAACGCCAAAATTAGAAGATTTTAATGAATTGGGAGTAAATGTAATTGCGATAAGTATGGACACAGAAAAAAGAGCTAAAATTTCTTCAGAAAAATGGGAAATTGATTCTCTTCCATTAGCATATGGTTTAACAGAATCTAAAGCTAGAGAATGGGGGTTATATATTTCGCATGCTATTAAAGACGAAGAGCCAGATGTTTTTTCTGAGCCAGCCTTATTTCTTGTGAAAAGTGATGAAACATTATATAGTTCTTCAGTTCAAACTATGCCATTTGCAAGACCAGAATTTGGTGATTTAATTAAGGCAATTAAATTTATTTTAAAAGAGGATTATCCTGCAAGAGGTGGAAAATAAAAAAAGCCGCACTTATTTAGAGTACGGCTTTAATAATTAGCAAACTCCCATATACTAATTAATAAAGTAAAAATATATAAAGTAAGAATATACAACAATAAGTATTTTCACGTATTTTAATAAAAAAGCCCTTTAGATAACTAAAGGGCTTTTTTTAAAATATAATAATTGAATCTAATGATTCATTTCTTCTTCATTTTTTTGAAGAGGAATATGTTGCGGAACATAATCTTGTCCAGCAATTACATAATCAGATTCATCTTTATTTAATTTACTATAATCATAAGGCCAACGATGAACTTCAGGAATTGGTCCATCCCAGTTTCCGTGTATATGCTTAACTTCTGCTGTCCATTCTAGTGTAGTAGCGTTCCAAGGATTTTTTGGACCTACTTTTCCGAAGAACATAGAAGAAATAAAGTTATATAAGAAAACTAATTGTGCTGCAGCAGTAATAAATGCAAATATTGTAATTACAACGTTTACATCTGCTAAATCATCAAAATATGGGAAATTTGTATTTGTGTAGTATCTCCTTGGAAGACCTGCCATACCAATAAAGTGCATTGGGAAGAAAACTCCGTAAGCTCCAATTACAGTTACCCAAAAATGAATATATCCTAAGTTTTTATTAAGTAATTTACCTTCAAACATCTTAGGAAACCAGTGATAAACCCCTGCGAATAAACCGTACAATGCAGAGATACCCATTACTAAGTGGAAGTGAGCTACTACAAAATAAGTATCGTGAACATTAATATCTAATGCACTATCCCCTAAAATAATACCTGTTAATCCTCCAGAAATAAAGGTGGAAACAAATCCTATTGAGAATAACATTGCAGTATTCATTTGTAAGTTTCCTTTCCATAAGGTAGTAATCCAGTTAAATGCTTTTACTGCTGATGGAATTGCAATTAATAAGGTTGTAAATGTAAATACAGAACCTAAGAATGGATTCATACCTGTTACAAACATATGGTGACCCCACACAATAGTTGAAAGGAAAGCAATTGCTAAGATAGAAGCAATCATTGCTCTATATCCAAAAATTGGTTTCCTTGAATTAGTAGCCATAATTTCGGATACAAGTCCCATTGCAGGAAGAATTACAATATAAACTTCCGGATGTCCTAGAAACCAAAATAAATGTTCATATAATACTGGGGACCCTCCTTGGTTGTGCAAAACTTCACCAGCAATATATATATCTGATAAGAAGAACGAAGTACCAAAACTTCTGTCCATAATTAACATTAATGCTGCAGAAAATAATACTGGGAATGAAACAACACCTATAATAGCAGTTACAAAAAATGCCCAAATAGTAAGTGGTAGGCGTGTCATAGACATACCTTTTGTACGTAAATTAATAACAGTAACGATGTAATTTAAAGATCCTAATAATGAAGATGCAATAAATATAGCCATAGACGTTAACCAAAGCGTCATACCTGCTCCAGATCCTGGGATTGCTTGCGGTAAAGCACTTAAAGGTGGATATACAGTCCATCCTGCAGAAGCAGGACCAGCCTCAACAAATAAAGATAACACCATAATTATACTTGATAAAAAGAATAACCAATACGATATCATATTTAAAAATCCAGATGCCATATCTCTAGCACCAATTTGCAATGGAATTAATAGGTTACTAAACGTACCACTTAATCCAGCAGTTAAAACAAAGAATACCATGATTGTTCCATGAATGGTAACTAAGGCAAGATATACACTTGGATCCATTACTCCACCTTCACCCCATTTACCTAATAATACTTCGTAAATTGTAAATTGATGGTCTGGCCAAGCCAATTGCATTCTAAAAAGAAGTGACATTGCAATTCCAATAATTCCCATAAACAAACCTGTAATTAGGTATTGTTTTGAAATCATTTTATGATCTTGACTAAAGATATATTTTGTTACAAATGTTTCTTTGTGATGATGTCCGTGATCATCATGGTGATCTACTGCGTGGTCGTTTGCGTGTGCTGACATATCTTCTTACTCTATTTTATTATTTTTTTAGGGCTTCTGCTATTGTTGGTTGTGTTTTCAACCAAGCTTCATAATCTTCTTGAGATTCAACAATAATCTTCATTTGCATATTGTAGTGGTTGGTACCACAAATTTTATTACAAAGAAGCATATAGTCGAATTCGTATGACTCTAATGGCTCTTCGCCTTTCGCAGCCAATGCTAAGCTTTTCCCTCTTCTTATTTCATTAATCTTATTTACTTTAGCAACAATATCGTCATCTTGACGCATTTCTTCAGTAGTAATTGTTGGTGTAAAAGCAAATTGTGTTATCATACCCGGAACACAGTTCATTTGTGCTCTAAAATGAGGCATATATGCAGAGTGCAATACATCTTGAGAACGCATTTTAAAAACTACTTTTCTTCCTACTGGGAGATGTAATTCATTAACTACAATATCATCTTGAGCATTAGGATCTGAAGCATCAACTCCTAATTGATTTACCCCTTCTATTAAACGAACATTTGCTTCACCAAGGGTGTTATCTTCACCGCTATAACGAGCTCTCCAATCAAATTGGTATGCGTATAACTCTACAACTAAAGGATCGTCTTCATTGTCTACATTCATAATATCTGTCCAAGTAAATAAACCATAGATAATTAAACCTGCTAATACAATTACAGGGATAATAGTCCAGATAAATTCTAACTTGTCATTATCAGCAAAAAACAAGGCTTTTCTTGGTCTGTCACCGCGATATTTAAACGCAAAATAATGTAATAACCATTGAGTAACAATTCCAACAAAAAATATTAGAACCATTGATATAAGCATCAATTGGTCTATTTCAATTCCATGTTCTGAAGCTGCTTTAGGCAATAAAACATCAAACCATTTCCAAAAACAAACGGCTAGAATTAAGTATATAAACAACACAAAACCTAACATTAACCATCCATTAATGTTATTATCCTTTTCTGAAGCTATCTCTGAGGTATTTGTTTGCTTGGTTTTAGACATCTGAAATATCTTGTTCATCTGCCAAACAGCAACTCCAAAAAGAATGATTACTAATACAACTAAAAATGCGGTCATCGTTATCTGTCTCTATTCAATTAATTAATAATGATAATGCTTACTCTCTTTAACAAAAGGATTGTTTTTCACCAATAGAGGTGCTTTTGTAAGTGCTGAAAAAACAACATATATAAACAAGCCAAAGAAAAAGAATAATGCTCCTATTTCTGGTATGCCAATAAACCATGATGTCCCTACTGTTCCAGGAGTAATCATCATATAAATATCTACATAATGTCCAGCTAATATTACTATTCCGGTTAAAACAATAAACCAATTTACTCTCTTATAGTCACTGTTCATTAACAATAATACAGGGAAAATAAAATTCATTGCAACCATGCCAAAGAATGGCAATTTAAAGTCTTCTATTCTAGTTACAAAGTACGTAACTTCTTCTGGGATGTTTGCATACCAGATTAACATAAATTGAGAAAACCATAGGTACGTCCAGAAAATACTAAATCCAAACATATATTTTCCTAAATCATGTATGTGGCTATCGTTCACAAATTCAAGATAACCTTGAGATTTTAAAAAGATAGTTACAAGTGCTATAGTTGTAATTGCACAAACCATCATTCCTGCAAAAACGTACCATCCAAATAAAGTACTAAACCAGTGTGGGTCAAAACTCATAATCCAATCCCAAGACATCATAGATTCTGTGTATATAAAGAATACTAAAAACCCTGCTGATATTCTAAAACTTTTCTTAAACCATCTATTATCTGTTTCATTATCGCTATTACGAGAAAATTTTACAGCAAAATGGCGATATAAAATCCATCCACCTAAGAAAATTGCTGCACGAATTAATAGCGCGGTACCATTTAACCATCCAGCTTTACCTTGTAATAATTTATCATGTGCAACTACTTCTGGATCTGCCCAAACAAAAAGATGGTTAATATGAAATCCAGATAGTGCTAATAATACAAACATAATAATACCTCCTGGAACCAGATAGGCAGTAATTCCTTCCATAACTCTAAAAAGCACAGGAGACCAACCTGCTTGAGCAGCAAATTGAATGGCATAAAATGCTAAAACTCCCAGAGCAATCATAAAGAAAAAGAAACAAGCTATGTAAAGTGCAGACCATGGCTTGTTTTGTAATTGGTGTAATGTATGTTCTAAGTGTGCTTCTTCACTATCATGTGCATCTCCACCATGGCTCTCAGCATTCATTTCTTCATGTGAAGTTTCTGCAACAGTGTGTTCATTATGGTCTGCTTCTGTAGCCATATGTTCTGTGCCATGAGAAGCATCAGCGCCATGAGCATCGCCATGTGCTGTCATCATTTCTTTTACTTCTGCTGTAGAACTAGGTGCAGAAAGGAAACCTGAAACAATTCCTATAGCACCAACAACCATAAAAATTATCGCAAACAGTTTTAATTTACTAGGTAGCGTATACATATCTTTAACTATTCTCTTTATTCTTTAGTTAGTCTATTGTTCTGAAGAATTTTCTTCAGTCATATTATTTTCAGCAACATCAACCATTGAATTAACAATAGTATCATTTGTTTTTTGATTCAATAAAGGTTCTCCTTTTAATACTGCTTTCAAGTTCATTACGTGTTGTGTAATTTGCCACCGCTCTAACTCATTAGTTTGAGAAGCATAAGATCCCATAGAGTTTAATCCATACATTTGTACATGATAAATACTTCCTTCTGTGATATTTCTTCCTGGATCTGCATAACTAGGTATTCCTAAGAATTTCTCTCTTTGAACTAAAATTCCATTTCCATCACCTTTATCTCCGTGACATACGGCACAATATATAGTATATAATTGTCCACCTGCAGCTAAGTTTTCTTCTGTAACTTCTAATGGATTAGTAAGTTCTACTCTTGCTAATTCTAAACCAGCTGTAGAATTTTCGTAATCGTAAGGTTGCCATCCACGAGGAATAGATCCTACGGCTGGTAACATCGCTTCTTGTTGCCCCGGGAATATTTCATATTCACCATAGGTTTCATACCCTACAGGTTCATACATATTAGGCATGTACTGAAAGTTGGGTTTATCATTGTTAAAACAAGAAACCAAACTAACAGAAGCAATAATAGCAAAACCTATGTTTAGTATATTTTTCATATTAATGATCTTCGTCCGTTTCAATTAAACTAATTTCTATTGCTCCAGTATCGTATAAAAACTTAGAAAGTTTTTCCACATCATGATGACCTACATCAATGGCCATTAAAAAATGGTCGTCTGTTGTTCTTACATCAGGATTTTCTGCTTTTTTGAAAGGCCATAGTTTACTACGCATATAAAAAGTAATTACCATTAAATGCGCTGCAAAAAACACAGTCAATTCAAACATAATAGGAACAAAAGCAGGCATATTCTCAATGTAACTAAAACTTGGCTTTCCACCTATATTTTGAGGCCAGTCTTCTATCATTATATAGTTCATCATTGTTATTGCAACTGCAAGTCCAACTAAACCATACATAAATGAAGTAATTGCAATACGAGTTGGAGCTAGCCCCATCACTTTATCAAGTCCGTGAACTGGAAAAGGTGTATATACTTCTTCGATATGATATTTTTCACCACGCACCATCTTAACAGCTTCCATTAAGATGTCGTCGTCGTTATAAATAGCGTGAATCATTTTAGATGCCATACTACTAGTTGTTTTTAAGTTTTGATGCTTGTCCTGCCCAATCATCGCGTTTTGCTCTTCCTGGAAACTCGCCTATAATTTCGTCAAGTAAATCGTAATCCTCATCTTCCATTCTACTTACCTGTTCAAAGGTATAAATACCTAATTGGTGTAATTTTTGTTCCATTACTGGACCAACACCGCTAATTTTCTTCAAATTATCTGCCTTTTGTTTAGCAGGATCAAAAGTTCCTAATTTATTTAATAAATTATCTATTTGATCTTTTTGAGCTTCTGTAGTTGCCAATGCATCTGCATTAACTGTTGGATTATGATTATCTTCTTTATTAATGTTTTTTGCTTTAGCTGTATTTGCTTTTGGCTCTCTTACAACCGGAGAATAATGCTTAACATCATCACCATGTTCAGCTCTTAGCTTTTTATATTTCTCACCAGACCCTTTTAATATAGATTTAACTTCAGCCTGTGCAATTACAGGGAATGTTCTGGCATATAATAAGAACAAAACAAAGAAGAATCCAATTGTTCCAATAAATATACCTATATCTACAAATGTTGGCGAGAACATTGTCCAAGACGACGTTAAATAATCTCTATGTAATGAAGTTACAATAATTACAAATCGCTCAAACCACATCCCAATATTTACTACAATAGATATAAAGAATGAGAACATTATACTTGTACGCAATCTCTTAAACCACATAAACTGAGGAGAAAATACGTTACACGTCATCATCGCCCAATACGCCCACCAATAAGGACCAGTAGCACGATTAAGGAAAGCATATTGTTCATATTCAACTCCTGAATACCAAGCAATAAATAACTCAGTTATATATGCAACACCCACTATAGAACCTGTAATCATAATTACAATGTTCATTAATTCGATATGTTGAAGCGTAATATAATTTTCAAGATTAGATACCTTACGCATAATTATAAGTAAGGTATTTACCATTGCAAAACCAGAGAATATCGCTCCTGCAACAAAGTATGGTGGGAATATAGTTGTATGCCATCCAGGAATAACCGAAGTAGCAAAGTCAAAAGATACAATTGTGTGAACTGAAAGTACAAGTGGCGTAGCCAAACCAGCCAAAACTAATGATACTTCTTCAAAACGTTGCCAGTCTTTTGCACGTCCACTCCATCCAAAAGATAATATACTGTAAATTCTTTTTGTAAAAGGAGTTACAGCTCTATCACGAATCATTGCAAAATCTGGTAATAAACCTGTCCACCAGAAAACTAATGACACAGATAAATAAGTAGAGATTGCAAATACATCCCAAAGTAAAGGTGAATTAAAGTTAACCCATAAAGAACCAAATTGGTTTGGTATAGGTAATACCCAATATGCCAACCAAGGACGTCCCATGTGAATAATTGGAAATAATCCAGCCTGTATTACTGAGAAAATTGTCATTGCCTCTGCAGAACGGTTTATTGCCATTCTCCATTTTTGACGGAATAATAATAGTACCGCAGAAATAAGTGTTCCTGCGTGACCAATACCTACCCACCAAACAAAATTGGTAATATCCCAGGCCCAGCCAACTGTTTTATTAAGTCCCCAAACACCAATTCCTGTAGAAACGGTGTAAACAATACAACCAATTCCCCATAAAAAGGCAATTAAGGCTATGGTAAATACAATCCACCAGGATTTGTTTGCTTTACCTTCAACAGGAGCAGCAACATCTACCGTTACATCGTGGTAGTTTTTGTCTCCTATAACTAAGGGTCTTCTAATAGGTGCTTCGTAATGCGACGCCATATCTTTATATACTATTTCTTAGTTAGTTTAAACTTCTTTAGAGTTTCTCACTTTTGTCTTATAGAAAACATTAGGCTCTGTCCCTACTGCTTCTAATAAGTGATACATTCTCTTATCTTTTTTATCATTATACACTTCACTATCGTGATCGTTAATGTCTCCAAAAACCATTGCTCCTTTATCACAAGCAGAAGAACACGCAGTTTGAAATTCACTATCTTTTACTAAACGACCATCTCTTTTTGCATCTAAAATAGTTTTCTGTGTTTTCTGAATACACATAGAACATTTCTCCATTACTCCACGAGATCTAACATTTACATCAGGGTTTAATACCATTCTACCCAAGTCGTTATTCATATGGTAATCAAACTCATCGTTTTCAGAATATAAAAACCAGTTAAATCGACGTACTTTATAAGGACAGTTGTTTGCACAATATCTTGTACCTACACAACGGTTATAAGCCATGTGATTTTGACCTTGACGACTATGTGATGTTGCAGCAACAGGACAAACAGTCTCACAAGGAGCGTGATTACAGTGTTGACACATTACAGGTTGAAAAGCAACTTGAGGATTATCTGCAGGGTTTTCTAATTCTCCAAATTCTGAAAGTGAACTTCCTAATCCAGAAATATTTTCTTTCTTTTCTGTATCTCCTACAAATGACTCTTCACTAGAATAATATCTATCGATACGCAACCAATGCATGTCGCGGCTTTTTCGCATTTCAACTTTACCAACAACAGGAACATTATTCTCTGCATGACAAGCAATAACACAAGCTCCACAACCTGTACAAGCATTTAAATCTATAGATAGATTAAAGTGATGCCCAATTGAACGATCAAAAGATTCCCATAAGTCTGCTTCTGGAGATGTAACAGGAATTTCTTGGTGATCCTTTGAAACCATTGGCATGGGGTTCCATACTTCAGGTTTTTCAGCTTTAAATATTTCAAGGGAAGTCTCGCGAATGATGTCTCTTCCCATCATTGTATTATGCAATTGAACACAAGCAAATTCGTGCATTCCAGAGGCTTTTTCAAGAGTTACTTTTTGAACATTTGAAAAATTATTATAAAGTCTGTAAGCATTTACACCCGTCTGCATTTCTTCTTGAACTGCAGCTGTTTTACCATAACCAAGTGCTAAACCTATAGAACCTTTTGCTTGTCCTGGTTGTATTAATGCTGGTATATTTTCAATAACAACATCGCCCATCTTTACATTTACATAGCTTCCGTTTAATCCACCGTTAGCTACATGAGTATTTTCAATTCCCATATCTGAAGCATCTGCTGCAGAAACAGTAACATAATTATCCCAAGAAGCACGTGTAATTGGATCTGGCATTTCCTGCAACCAAGGATTGTTTGCTTGTTGACCATCTCCCATACTTGTTTTAGTATACAAAGTAAGTTCAAAGCCACCATCTTGGCTTGACATAGACAATGCTCCATTGGAACTACTAGTTTCCATCAATCCTTCACCTTCAGTAGTTGGAACATTTTCCATTTCTACTTCTGCAGTACTTACTAATACACCATCGTGTAATGCTTGATTCCAAGAACTAGCACCTAAAACACCAGCCCAAGTTTCTTTTATATAATCGTAATAATTTTTTGTATTACCTGTCCATTGTAACAAACTATCTTGAAATTGACGTGTGTTAAATAAAGAACGAATTGTTGGCTGCATTAAAGAAAATACTCCTTTCTTTAATTGTGCATCTCCCCAAGACTCTAAATAATGAGGTGTTGCAGCAACCATTTTTGCTAAAGAAGCAGTTGCGTCTTGTTTCATTGAGAACGCAAGAGACATTTCAAGATTTTTATATGCTTCAGCAAATTGTTCACCATTAGGGAATGAATAAACAGGATCAACTCCTACTGTAATCAAACCTTTCACACTTCCACTAACTACATCATTCATAACACGTAGCACCTCTGCTGTGTTACCTTTTCTTGTTAACTTTGGGTTAGCAGCATCCATTACAATGCTATTTGCATTGTATGTTAATACCATTTCTTGTGCTTGAACGTCTGGTAAACCTGTTATAATCACTCCTTTAGACCCTGCATTACGCAATTGATCTTTTGCATTATTAATAGCTTCCTGAACTTCTTCAGATAAACCTGAAGCACTTCCGCCTGTTAATGCTTTTAATATTTCTTTTTGTTCTGAAGGCTTAACAGGAACACGTTTATCTGCATTAGCACCAGATAAAGACATATTAGACTCAAACTGAATATGACGAGACATTTTACCGTCTTTTGGAATACGACTTTTTGCGTATCCAGCATCATAACCTCCGCCTTGCCAATCTCCTAAGAAGTCTGCACCAACAGAAACAATTACTTCAGCTTTAGAGAAATCGTAATCTGCTAATGCTCTTGTATTATATTTATTCTGAAAAGCATCTAATGCTTCAGAAGAAGACACTGTATCATAAATAACGTGACGTACATTAGGATACTTTGTGGTAAATTCATTAATTAATTTTGAAGTTGATGGACTTGCAAATGTTTGAGTTAACAGAACAACATCCTTGCCTGTCATTTCATTCATCTTTTGAGCCACAGCGGTATCAAAATCAGACCAAGAAACTTCAGCCCCATCTACCATAGGAGACATCAATCTATTGTTATCATATAAAGATAAAACAGATGCATGCACACGTGCATTTACACTCCCACTATTTGTAGCAAGTTCGTTTCTTTCTATTTTAATAGGTCGCCCCTCACGAGTTTTTACTAATACGTTTGCAAAATCAAAACCATCTGCCATTGTTGTAGCATAATAGTTAGCAACACCCGGAACAATTTCATCTGGAGCTACTACATAAGGAATCGATTTAATTACTGGACCTTCACATGCAGCTAAAGATGCTGCAGCAGTTGTAAATCCAACGTATTTTAAGAAATCACGACGTGTTGTTGAAGAAGCCTCAAGGGTTTCTTTATCTCCAAGAAATTCGTCTGTAGGAATTGCTTCCACAAACTCATTTTGTTGTAGCGTCTTAACAACAGAGCTGTTTTCGTTTAGCTCTTCAACACTTTTCCAGTATTTCTTGTTTGATGCCATATTGTTACTTCTAGTTTTCCTTTAATTTTTTAATAGTGACATTTACCACATTCTAATCCACCCATATCTGCAGCTGTTAATTGCTCTACACCATATTTTTTAGAAAGCTCTTCGTGGATTTTTTCATAGTACTCGTTACCTGCAATATTTACATTTGTCTCACGGTGACAGTTTATACACCATCCCATTGTTAATGGAGCAAATTGTTCCATAATTTCCATTTCTTCAACTGGTCCGTGACATTTTTGACAAGCCACACCTGCAACAGTTACGTGTTGCGAATGGTTAAAGTAAGCGAAATCTGGTAAGTTATGAATGCGAACCCATTTTACTGGTTTTTCTTCTCCTGTATATTTTTGTTCATTTACATCCCAACCTACTGCATCGTATAATTTTGCAATTTCACCCGTATAAAATTCTTTTGTGTATCCTTTTTCTAAATCCTCTTCTCCATTGTATTCTGCAATATTTTTATGACAGTTCATACAAACATTTAAAGAAGGAATTCCAGATGTTTTACTCTTTCTTGCAGAGCTATGACAATAATTACAATCTATTTGATTATCGCCAGCATGAATTTTATGCGAATAATGAATAGGCTGAACAGGAGCATATCCTTGATCAATACCTACTTGCATAAAATAACCATACATAAAATATCCAGCAACTAATAATAAAAATATTGAAGACATTAAAACCAAAAACTGATTATGTGCAAATGCTTTCCATATTGGTGTACTCTTCTCTTTTTCTGGATATGTTACTCCGTTTGCTTCTGCAATTCTTTTTAAAGTATTTGTAACTAAAAATAACATTACAACAAGCAATAGAAAAACAAGAATTAAAGCTCCTAGAATAATATTGTTAGATGCACCACCTTCGCTACCACCTCCAGCATTAGTACTTGTTACTGCAGCAACAGTTGGTTCTGGTTTTGGCTCACTAGTGTAAGCAAGTATATTATCCATATCTGTTGCAGATAACGCCGGGAAAGACGTCATAACAGACTTATTATTTTCTTCAAATATTTGAATTGCTTGAGCATCTCCAGAAGCAATTAACCCTTGACTATTACTAATCCATTTATACAACCAATCACGGTCATATTTTTCAGCAACTCCTCTAAGTGCAGGACCAGTTGCTTTTTTATCTAATTTATGACACGCTGCACAATTTGCATTAAACAGCGCCTTACCAGCAGCTGCATCGCCAACACCATCTGCAGCAGGTGTTGCCGCAGTAGTATCTGCAGCTTCTTCTGCAGAATCTGCCTGAGCAAAAACGGTAGTCGAAAACGTTAGCATTACTGCCAACAAAAGAAGTGACAATTGTGAGGGTAGATTTCGGAAATTCACCTTTTTCATACTAATGGTTAAATTATTGTCAATAGTTTGGCACGTAATTGGTTACTATTTTAGTAGTAGCACGTTGTATATTATGCGCCATAAATAACGGCACAAAAGTACATCTTTAAGTCGATTTTAGAAATGCAAATAATATGTTAACTATTAATTTATACTTATTCTAAATAATATTTTTACAACGTTTATAGTTATTATGATTTACATTTGCATAAAAGATAGGTATCTATGAAAATTCACATTGCCCACAAATTATTTACAATCAGCTTCTTACTGTTATTTTTTTCTGAAATTTCTTTTGCTCAGCAAGCAACTGTATCAATAAATGAAGATTCTAAAATCCCAAAATTATTAGAATTAAAAAAGAGTTTAGAAAAAGAAAATAAATTAGCAGATGGATTTACAATACAACTCTACTATGGAGAATTAAATCAAGCAAATTCTAATATTAGAAAGTATAGAAGTAGTTACGGTACTTGGCCTGCATCCATAGAATACGAAACTCCAAATTATAAGGTGTGGGTTGGCAGTTTTGTTACACGTATTGAAGCAGATCGAGCTTTAATAGAGGTGCAGAAGAGTTTTCCTTCAGCCTTTATTTTAAAACCAGAACGTAGAAAATAAAATCATACATATTTGATATAAAAAAAGCGACTCAAATTGAGTCGCTTTTTTTATTGTACTGAACAGTTTAAAATTTATTTCAACTTCTTCTTAACTGCTACTTCTTGGAAGGCTTCTATTATATCACCTTCTTTTATATCGTTGTAATTTTTAACTTGAATACCACAATCGTATCCTTTAGCTACTTCTTTAACATCATCTTTAAAACGTTTTAATGATGCTAATTCTCCTGTAAATACAACTACACCTTCTCGAATTAAACGAATACCTGAATTTCTAAATATTTTACCACTTAAGACCATACAACCGGCAATTGTACCAATTTTTGAAATCTTAAATGTTTCACGTATTTCTGCAGTACCATTAATCTCTTCTTTCATTTCTGGAGACAACATCCCTTCCATTGCATCTTTCAAGTCGTTTATCGCATCATAAATAATTGAATATGTACGGATATCGATTTCTTCTTTATCTGCAATTTGTCTGGCATTACCCATTGGTCGAACGTTAAATCCAATTATTATAGCATCTGATGCTGAAGCTAACAATACATCACTCTCGGTTATTGGCCCAACAGCTTTATGAATAATATTTACTTGAATTTCTTCCGTAGATAATTTTTGGAATGAATCTGTTAATGCTTCAACAGAACCATCCACATCACCTTTAAGTATAATGTTAAGTTCTTTAAACTCTCCAAGTGCAATACGTCTTCCAATTTCGTCTAATGTAATATGACGTTGTGTTCTTACAGATTGCTCACGTTGTAATTGAGTACGTTTTGTTGCAATTGCTTTTGCTTCTCTTTCGTCTTCGAATACATTAAATTTATCACCTGCTTGAGGAGCTCCATCCAATCCTAAGATTGACACTGGTGTAGAAGGACCTGCTTCTTTAACATTATTTCCTCTTTCATCATGCATTGCTTTAATCTTTCCACTATTTTGACCAGCCAATACGTAATCACCTATTTTAAGTGTTCCACCTTGTACTAATATTGTAGATACATATCCACGTCCCTTATCTAAAAAGGCTTCAACTACAGTACCATTTGCTAATCTATTTGGATTTGCTTTTAATTCTAATAGTTCTGCTTCAAGCAATACTTTTTCTAATAATTCTGGCACTCCTTGTCCTGTTTTTGCTGAAATATCATGGGATTGAATTTTACCTCCCCAATCCTCAACCAACAAGTTCATTTGTGCTAGACCTTCTTTTATTTTTTCTGGATTTGCATCCGGTTTATCAATTTTGTTAATTGCAAAAACAATAGGAACTCCAGCAGCTTGCGCGTGACTTATTGCTTCCTTTGTTTGAGGCATTATGGCATCATCTGCAGCTACTACAATAATAGCTAAATCTGTTACTTTAGCACCTCTAGCACGCATCGCTGTAAAAGCTTCGTGACCAGGAGTATCTAAAAATGCTATTTTTTGTCCGTTTTTTAGCTCTACACCATACGCACCAATGTGTTGTGTAATTCCACCAGATTCACCAGCAATTACATTTTCTTCACGTATATAATCAAGTAAAGATGTTTTACCGTGATCTACGTGACCCATAACAGTTACAATAGGGGCACGAGATGTCATATCTTCTGGAGCATCTTTTTCTTCTTGAACTGCTTCTTCGATATCTGCTGTTACGAACTCAACTTCAAATCCAAACTCGTCTGCTACTATCGATAACGTTTCTGCATCTAGACGTTGGTTCATTGTAACCATCATACCTAACGACATACACGCAGATATAACCTTAGTTACAGGAACATCCATCATCGTTGCAACTTCACTTACGGTAACAAACTCAGTTAATTTTAATGTCTTGTCTGCATCTTGTAACGCTTGCTCGTCTTCGGATTTTTGACGGTGACTATCTCTCTTTTCTCGACGATATTTTGCACCTTTCCCTTTAGAAGATTTTCCTTGAAGCTTTTCTAAAGTTTCTCGTACTTGTTTTTGTACTTCTTCTTCACTTGGCTCTTCCTTAGGTACGTTAGTACGTCCACCACTAGGTTTTCCTCTTCCGCCTCCAGTTCTATTATCTCTAAAATTGGTTCCTCCAGTCTTTGGAGCCTCTTTACTAATACGACGTCTTTTTCCTTTTTTATCTGAAGATGATCTGTCGTCTTTCTTTTCAGGTTTCTTCTTCTCAGGCTTTTTAAATTGAGTTAAATCAATTTTTTGACCTGTAAAATTTGGACCATCAAGTTTTTTATATTTTGTTTCTACAACACCTTTATCTACAGAAGCCTCTTCCTCTTTAGGAGGTTGTGGTTTTTCTTCTTTTGCTTTTGGAGTTTCCTTTACTTCAACCTTAGGAGTAGGTTTTTCTTCAGTTTTAGCTACAGGAGTTTCAGCTTTAACTTTAGGCTCTTCTACTTTTTTAGGTTCAGGTCTTTTTTCAACAAGAGTTTCTACCTTTTCAGGTTTCACTTCTTTTACTACAGGAACTTCCTTTTTAACCTCAACAGGAGCTTCTACCTTTTCAGGCTTTACTTCTTTTTTGGCTTTATTAGCATCAAGATCGATTTTTCCTACTTTTTTAGGTCCGTCAAGTTTAGCTTCGGCTTTAATAACTCTAGAAGCTTCTTTTCTTTGCTTTTCTTCAATCTCGCGCTCTCTTTCTAAACGAAGTTCTTCTTTTTCTTTACGCTTTTCTTCTCCTACTTCTTTTGAAGCTACCTTTTTACTCTTGTCTGTTTGAAATTCATCAAACAACACTTGGTATTCTTCATCTGAAATTTTGGTAGTAGGTCGTGCCTCTATTTCGTGACCTTTGGAACTTAAAAATTCCACGGCACGATCCAATGAGATGTTGAATTCGCGTAGTACTTTGTTTAGCCTTATCGATTTTACTTCAGCCATATAAATGCTTTCTCCTGTTTCTGTAATTATAAATTTGTATAAAAGTAGTTAATCTTTCAACTACTCTTCAAATTCTTCTTTTAATATATTGATAACTTCTTGTATCGTTTCTTCTTCAAGATCGGTACGAGAAACTAAATCTTTAAAATCATATTCTAAGACACTCTTTGCGGTGTCTAATCCAATTTTATGGAATTCTTGAATAATCCATGGTTCTATTTCATCAGAGAATTCGCTTAATTCTACATCTTCTTCTGCTCCTTCTCTAAGTACATCAATCTCATATCCTGTTAATTGTCCAGCTAGACGAATGTTATGTCCGCCACGTCCAATTGCTTTACTTACTTCTTCTGGTCTTAAAATAACCTCTGCACGCTTAGTATCTTCATTTATTTTTATTGAAGTTACTTTTGCAGGACTTAAAGCACGTGTAATGTATAACTGCAAATTATTTGTGTAGTTGATTACATCAATATTTTCGTTTCCTAATTCGCGAACTATACCATGAATACGTGATCCTTTCATACCTACACAAGCTCCAACAGGATCAATACGATCATCGTATGAGTCTACAGCAACTTTAGCTTTTTCACCAGGGATACGAACTACTTTTTTAACTGTAATTAATCCGTCAAAAACTTCAGGAATTTCTTGTTCAAACAATTTTTCCAAAAATACAGGATTTGCACGAGACATAATAATTGTAGGTTTATTTCCTTTCAATTCTACACTCTCAATAATTCCACGTACGTTATCTCCTTTTCTGAAAAAATCTGAAGGAATTTGCTTGTCCTTTGGAAGGATTATCTCATTCCCTTCATCATCTAATAAAATTACTGCACGGTGACGAATATGATGTACTTCTGCTGTATAAATTTCACCTTCAAGCTCTTTAAATTGCTTGTAAATGTTAGTATTATCGTGTTCGTGAATTTTTGATATTAAGTTTTGACGTAATGCTAAAATAGATCGACGGCCTAAATCAATTAGTTTCACTTCTTCAGATACATCTTCTCCAATTTCAAAATCGGGTTCGATTTTACGTGCTGCACTTAAAGAAATCTCTTCGTTTGGATCTTCAACTTCACCATCTTTTACAACAATTCTATTTCTCCAAATTTCTAAATCTCCTTTATCGGGGTTAATAATAATATCAAAATTATCATCACTCCCGTACTTCTTCTTTAAAGCGTTTCTAAAAACGTCTTCAAGTATCGCCATAAGCGTAACTCTGTCTATCAGTTTATCGTCTTTGAATTCTGAAAAAGAATCGATTAACGCTAAATTTTCCATATCATCTTAATTAAATGTTATCATCACTTTTGCTTCAACAATTTCATTATAAGGCACTACAGCTTCTTTTTGCACTGTAACTTTACCTTTACCTACCGGTTTTGGTTCACGGGCCTTCCAAGTTAGAGTAACGGCATCTTCATTAGCTTGCACTATTTCTCCTTCTATGGTTTCCCCTTTATCTGTTTTTACTTTTAAATTTCTGCCAATATTTTTCTTGTATTGTCTAGAAATTGTGAGAGGTTCTGATACACCTGCAGACATTACTTCCAATGAAAAATCTTCTTCCTCTCTATCTAAATTATGCTCAATTGCTCTACTCACAGCAATACAATCTTCAACCGTTACACCTGCATCTCCATCTATAATAATTCTAATCTTATTGTCTGTTGAAATTGACATATCGATTAAAAATAAAGAAGGATTCTCTTCTAACGCTTGATTTAATAGTTCTGTTACTTTCGCCCGCATCATTTTTTTCTATAAAAAGAGGGGACTTTATGTCCCCTCTACTAGTTACTTATCAAATTCGCTGCAAATATACCAAATTTTTTAATATTAAAAAAACGATGTGCTATTGATTTATTTTTGTACTTTAATAGGAGTAAATTTCGCATTAAAACCAACCCACATGAAACGAATTTTAGTTCCAACAGACTTTTCCATTCAAGCAGAAAATGCACTTAAAGTAGCGGCACAACTTGCTGTAAAGCACAATAGTGAAATACATTTACTTCACTCTTTAGAAATGCCATTAAGCATTAACGGAAGTGGCGATAACAGCAATCTGCCTGAATCTTTATTTTTTATAAAATTGGCAGAAAAAAACTTTTCAGAAATTTTAGAAAAACCATATTTACAAAATATTGATGTTCACGAAACTATTGGACATAATGAAATATATAATGATATAAGTGAAGCTGTAAAAGTTAGTGGAATTGATCTTGTTGTTATGGGATCGCATGGTGCAAATGGTTTTAAAGAAATGTTTATTGGTAGTAATACCGAAAAGGTAGTTCGTACATCAAAAATACCTGTGTTAGTAATTAAAAATAACCACGCTGATTTTCAAGTAAAAGATTTTGTATTTGCTACAGATTTTTCTGATGAGTGCAAGCCAAGTTTTAAAGAGGCTATAAAATTTGCTAACGGAGTAGATGCAAAAATTCATTTATTGTTTGTAAACACTCCTGGAGATTTTAAAACTACGTCTCAAGCCAATGAAATAATGCAGAAATTTGTAAAAGGAATGGATGTAGAGAATTTTACGTTTAATGTTTATAATGATAACTCTGTAGAAAAAGGTATTTTACAATTTGCAAAAGACACCAATGCGCAACTTATTGGTATGAGCACACATGGTAGAAAAGGAATCTCTCACTTCTTTAATGGAAGTATTAGTGAAGACTTGGTTAACCACGCTAATATGCCGGTGATTACATTTAAAATTTAATGAAAGAATTTTTAGTCTTTTTATTTTTTATATTATTAATTGGATGTGGTACACCAACAAAAAAACCAAGGAATGTTATTGGCAATGAACCCACAAATACAACAAAAACTATTATTTCACCCACAGTAATTGAACCATCAATTCCCAAAGGGGCAGTAGTAGGTAATTACAATGGTGATTTTAATACATTTTATGCTACAATTTCTAGTATTGATGTTCGAAGTGAAACTACAGTAATCTCTTTTGAAAAAAATAAATATCCTTTTTTAAAGATTCCAAAAACAGTGGGTGGAACTATTTCAACATTAGTTTTGGATGGTTTTGATCGAGATTTATTATTAGTTACAGCAAAATTAAAAGACCCTAATTTTAATAAGTATTACTTATATGTATTAAGAAACAACCAATGGAAGCCTGTAATTAATGGTTTTGCTATTCACAAAAGCAATAAACCCGACACATTAGTTCCCCTAAAAATTAATCCCAACAACCCTAAAGAGATAGTACGTTATTATTCTGTTTTTGATCTTGATGCAACTAGCGAATTAGGTTATACTTGGCGTTTACTTCAAGAAATTGTTCCTATTGAAAATTGGTGATTAGTATATTCTTTTATCAATCAACTCGACAGGTTTGCGGCTCATTTTGGGAAACCGTAAGATCGCCAACTCTTTTTTGTCGTGAAACTCAATACGTGGTAAAACTCTAAGTTTTGCTCTAAAATGATCTTTAATTTCTGTTAAAAAAGCTTCAGAGGGGTTGTTTGTAGCTATTTTTATTAAAATTTCATCTGTACCAAAATCATTATGTGAAATCTCAATGATAAAACTTTCTACCTCACTGAAATGATTTAATACATTATACATCGCAGGTGGATATAAGGTGGTTCCCTTATATTTTATCATTTGTTTTTTTCTTCCTACCACTGGACCTAATCGAACAGTATTTCTTCCACAAGCACAAGGACTTACATGACTTTGCACCATATCTCCAGTCTTAAAACGAAGTAACGGCATGGCTTCAACTCCCAAGGTCGTTATAACCAATTCACCTACAGCTCCTTCTTTTACAGGTAAATCATTTTCGTCTAAGATTTCTGCAATAATTAATTCTGGATGGTGATGCCCACCTTGGTGTTGTTCACATTCGTTAAATGCCGTACTCATTTCGGTAGAAGCATAAGTAGAATATAGATCTATATCCCAAGACGCTTTTATTTTTGTTGCCAATACATTTAAAGAAAAATCTTGATTTCTTATAGATTCGCCTATACAGATAGCTCCTTTTACACTTGTAGAATTTAAATCTATAGAGTGTTGTTGTGCAAACTCTATAAGTTTCAGTAAAAAGGAGGGTACACAAATAAGATAAGTAGGTTTAAACTTTTTAATAGAATCCCATTGTAATTCGGGTATTCCCGATCCAACACGAATTATACCCGCTCCCAATTTACGAGCACCAAGAAAATAAGCTAATCCCGCCATAAACCTTCGATCCATGGTGGTCATTAATTGCATTACATCTTCACCATCTACACCTGCACAAGCAAATGAAATAGCCTCGTTATAAGCAAGACGTTCCAGATCGTTGTCTGTTAAAGCAAAAGTTACAGGTTCTCCTAATGTTCCTGAAGTGGTAACATAATCAATTATTTTATTTTTGGGGACACATACAAATTCATCGTTATATTGTTGTAATTGGTCTTTAGTTGTAACAGGTATCTTTGTTAGACCTTCTAAGCTTGCAATGCCAGAAACATCAATATTATTATCCTTAAAAACACGTTGATAATACTGTGAATTTTCATTAATATATTGCAATAGTTTTTTCAGCAGTTCTTCCTGAAATGCTTTAATTTCTTTGGTAGATTTTTTTTCTATTTCAGGAATCATTTCTTTGCTTTTCTTTTAGACTTTTTAATATACTTTGCAACATTTTCCTTGTCTGGTACTGTTGTTATCTCTTTACTATTTGCTAGTTTAAAATCTTCTAACGCTTTTGCATATTGTTTATGCTCGTAATAATATTTTCCTGCAAGGTAATACGCTTTCCAGTATTGTGGATTTTTATTTTTTAATTCTAAAAGCACCTTCTCTTCAAGAACAATATCATTTTCTATTGCTGCTTCTATGTTTCGTTCTAAAATACGATACATTTCGTAATTTTTAAAAGCTTCAGTTTCTGTAAATGGATCTTTAGGTATGGTTAAATTTTTTATAGCAATAGATTTATTTGAGGGATTTCCTTCTCTATTATAAAAAATTTCGTTTAAATCATATGCCACAAACTCTCCTAACTGGTATGGATTTGTAGATACCCAAACTTTTAATTCTGAAGGCTTAAAGACAATCCCGTGATGCGCTAATAATTGATTTAAAGCTTTTTCATTTCCGAAACCAATTTCTTTATCATCCAAACCTTTTTTATTACGAAGTATGGCAACAGCTTCACTTGGATTAAGTTTTTCATCTTTAGAAATAAGTTCTTCCATACGATCAAAACGATATTGAGAATGACTTTCTTTAATCTGTTTTAAATTTCTTTTGTCTTCTGAAAAAGTTTCACTTTGAAAATGATTAGAGCAAATTAATTGGTTAGCGGTATTCTCTAATTTATATACCCCAAAGTTATTAGGAGATACTTCAATTACTGCTGCTTTTTTATCTTTTGCACTACCAATAAATATAGATTCTGATACAAATACATCTCTCTTTTTAGCAATCGCGATGGCCTCATCTATTGTAGATGCATACTGTAATATTTCTCTCGTTACAATAGAAATAGGTGTTTTTGCAATTAAAGGAATTTTAGATTTTCCAGCATTAATGGTAATGGTAAGTCCTTGATCGTTCATTCCAGATACTACTCCTATCATTCCTCCCCAAGTTACAGACATAAATTTATATCCCTCAGTGGGATTTACAAATGCTACTATTTTTTCTTCAGCAAAAGCATCTCCTGCATAAAAATCAAAGTTTCTTCCAATTAACAAATTGCCATCTTCGGTTTTGTCTCCCCAAACTGCAAAAGCAGAACAACCTACAAGGGCCAAATCCTGTAATGCATGTCCTATATCGTGAGCGCTATGCAGATACATTGCCCTTAAATAAGGAGGTCCAATACTATTAAATGTGTCTGAAGAATATTGAGAAATTCCATAAATTTCTGTTTTAAACTCCTCTTCTACATATTTGTACATTTTGCGATTATACCATTTTAAAAAACTACGTAATACAGATTGCCAGGTTTTTGAGGGAACCAAATCGTTTACTTTAGACAGAAAAACAGCTTCTTGTTTTTGAAGTAACTCTTGCGTTAAGCTTCCCGTTAGTAAACCTCTTTCTAAGGGGTCACCTTCTACATATAATTCCCATAAACCATGTTCATTTTTAGTTAAAAAACTATTTCCGGCAATAAAAGTAGAATCTGAAATTTTAACTCGTTCTGGAATATCACTATTATATTTGCTTATATCTGGTAGGTCTTTTAATGATTTTGAAGTTCCGCAGGAAGAAACTATAAGCAGTAGTACTAAATATTTAAAATACTTTATAAATAACACATTTTTAGGCATTGTTGTTTTCCATTTTCCTGTGTTTATTATTTGTTTTTCTTATAATCTTAGCTTCTTTATAATCTACCCATTTTTGACCAAAAGTATGGCGCATTACATTTTCAAAAGGGCGCATTAAAAAAACATTACCCAGCATTTTTGCTAATCGTACTGGTTTTCTAGGAAAAGCCCGCAAGGTTATAGAAAAACCTCCATCTAGATATTTAATATAATGCCAATATCCACTTGGCATATAGAGTGCATCTCCATGTTTCATATGGGCTTGTATGCCTTCAACCTGCTGTAAAGCTGGAAAGGATTCAAAATCTGGGTTATCCATATTAATAGATTCAAGATTATGAACAGCAAAAGGGACTTTATAAAGATATTTTGTTTGCGCTGGAGAAAATAGGGTAACACTTTTATTTCCGTGGAAATGAAAGTGTACCAAATCTGCTAAATCCATATCATAATGTGGTAAAACTCTAGAGCCTCCGCCACCAAAAAACATTACTGGGAGTCGTTTAAAAAATTTTAATCCAATATCTGGATATTTAAAATCTTCCAGTAATTCTGGCATATTATCTAAAAGGTTAAAAAAGAAAATACGAAGATCTGTAGGCTCTTTTTTTAAAAGCTCTAGATAATCATAGAACTTCATTTTTTTTACTGGAGCTGCAGAATTTTGCTTCCCTTTTGTGGGTTCACTATTATAAAGAGGCACTATAATTTCTCCAGCATGTTCTTGAAAATAATCAATATTCCATTTATTGAATGCTTCCCAATCTTTAGTAAGCCCACCTTCTATTAAAACAGGTATTTGAGGTTTATAAAATTTTTCTATAAACTCTTCTTTAGAGATATCTTTAACTCTTTTTACCGGTGTTGTTTTTATGTGTGCCATTACCGGTTATTTATTTCTTCTTTAACATTAGCTTCAAGAATTTTATTAACTAAATATTCTGCCCCCAAAATTTCTGAGCATGTAACTATTCCACTAATTGTAACGCCTAATATGCCGTGCATATTTAAACTTTGTCCAGTAAAAAAAAGATTTTCAATTTTTGTACGTGGCGAAACAAATGATTTTAATGAATTGTTTGCATCTTTTACATATCCATACATTGAGCCTTTATTACTACCAATATAATCTCTATATGATAAAGGAGTTGAGGAATAAACACCTTCTATACACTCTCTAATATTAGGAAATTTTTTTTCAATTTCATTAATAAATTGTTCCTCTTTTTGTGCTTTAAATTCATCGTATGTTTGTCCTCTTTCATTCTTTTTGGCTGCGGTATTATAAGTACCTACCCACGACTCTACTTCTTCGAACCGCATGTAAGTCATTGCGGTAATGTTATCTCCATACCCTTTGGTGTTTTTCTTCACCCCCATTGATACCATATAAGCTTCGGGCCAACTTTCTTGAGTATAATTATGCACATCCCAAATACCATTTGAATCTTTAAAATGATAATAATTTTTATTAAGATATTTAAATGAATTGGGTTTTAAAACTAGGTATAAACTAAATGCAGCTATGGTACTTTCAATATTTTGAATTCTAGAAACATAAGATTTTCTAAAGTTACTTTCGCCAACTAACTTAATAGTAAGTTTAGGTTCTATGTTCGATATAAAAATGTCTGCTTTTATTTCTTTACCATTTTCTGTAATTGCAGAACTAATTTTACCTTCTTCAAGTTTAAATTTAACAACTTCATGTCTTTTATAAAACTCTCCTCCATTTTCTTTTAATCTTTTAAGTAATGCCTTTGTGATTTGACTACCTCCATTTACACATCTATATGCACTTTCTATATATGAGTTTACAGATAGTGCATGCACATAAAAAGGTGTGCGATTAGATTCTCCAGCATATAATAAATTACTTCCTGCAAGTACTGCTCTTAATTTTTTATTAGAGGTAATAGAATCTATATATTCTTTGGCATTTAATTTAAATAGTTCCTGATTATCATAATAAGGTTTACCTGTTCTCACTTCATACAAGGGAAAATTGTTACAGGTTAATTTAAGCATGTCACAATACTCTCTAATTCCCTTTTCTTCATCTGGAAACTCATCTAGTAGATTTGCTATAAAATTATCATAGCCCTGAGCATGTCTATATTCCTTATCATCACCATCGAAAGTAATAATATCGAAACCGTTTTCATTGAGTTTTTTAAGTTCGATATCATTCATGATATCAAGGTAATTAAAGTACTTATATAAATTTTGTCCTTCTGAAAGCCCACCTATATAATGTACACCTGTATCGAATATAGTTTTATCTCTCACAAAAGTCTGAAGATTACCTCCAAACTGATTGTTTTTTTCAAGCACACAAACACTTTTGCCCTCTTTAGCTAAAACTATCGCAGAAACTAAACCACCTAAGCCACTTCCAACAATTACGACATCGTATTTTTCTTTTAATTTCAACTAGGATCCTTTTTTTTAAAGATAATAAGATTATAGGTTTGATGTATTATTTGATACCCAAATTTATTTAATTCTTCAGTTTTAAAATTATCTAATTCATCTAATAAGATAATTGTATCAAGATTATGTTGTAATAAGTGAGATTTAATTAATTTAAAATCTTTAATATTTAAAATAATCGTGTCACTTTCAGGTTTTAATGCTTCTTCTAATGAAGTAGCATACGTAATTTTATTATAATGATTTGAAATAAAACTATTAGCTACTATTTCTCTTACTTCTTTATCTTCTATAAGGGTAATTATTTTTCTGTCTGCACTATCTAAAAGTAATAAAAAGTCTAATTGACCTTTCCCATTTGAAATATTTGTGATGATTCCATTTTTTGAAATCGCATCTAGAATTGTTTTGTAAACCTTGCTGTTTCTCTTTAATTCTTTTGAAATTTCAGAATAAAGAACATCTCCTTTATATCGAAAATCTTCTTTAACAACACTATGAAAATAAGTATCCTTTTCTATTTGATTTCTTAGTGAAGCAAATTCCTTTCTAAAATAAGAGCTTATTTGTTTTGTACGTTCTTTATAGCTATTACCAAGCAAAGTGTTTTCTGGGCTAATTCTATTTAATATTTTTACAGTTATACTACCGTTTTTAATTACAAAACTTCCTTTAGGTAAAACCTCTGAATTACCATGAATTAGCACTGGAATAATATCTAAGTTAAGTTGCTCTGCTAAGTAAAAAGCTCCTTTATGAAATCTTCTTATTTTATTTGTTGTAGAACGTGTTCCTTCTGGAAAAGCCATTAAAGTATATCCCTGTGCAACTTTTGTTTTTAAATGTTCTACACCATTTTCAATTCCTCCAGATACTGGGTAGAAACCTGCTAATTGAACAGCTTTTCCAAAAATTGGCGAGTTATACACCCAATCATTTACCAAAAATATAATTTTAGGATGCAACATCCCTATTGCTAGAATATCTAAAAATGAAGTGTGATTAGCTATAATAATACCTGGTTTTTTAAAATCTTCATTGTTTAGATTAATTATCTTTTTCTTGACAAATGGATTCGTGTACAAAACAGATTTCATAAACTTTGAGATAGTGGTATGAAACCATTTCATTTTTACCTTTTTACTAAAAGGTATAATTTTCATAATAGAAACACTAAATAACGAAAGAAACAAACCTCCTAAACCGTAATATCCAAACGAAAGTACTGAATGCAATAGTAAGCGTAATGTGATTGGACTTTTTGTCTTACTTCCTATAAAAAGGATAAATAATAAAGGTTGTAAAGTAAATGCTATAAGTACCGCAGAGAATATTCCAATAATAGAAACCACAGAAATAGAATATAATGCAGGATGTTTTGCAAAAATTAAAACACCTACTCCTAAAATTGTTGTAATAACAGATAAAATTATAGACGTTTTATGAGTGGCAACTGTTTTTTCTCCAGTTTGATATTCTTTAAGCATTCCATTAGTAATAAAAATGCTATAATCGATTCCCAATCCAAAAATAAAAGTGGAAATAATAATATTAAAAATATTAAATTCTATCTCCAAAAACCCCATAACACCTACAGTTACAAACCATGTTAGAAAAATTGGTATTGCTGTTACTAATGTTAATGAAAGGCTTCTAAAAGAAACAAAAAGAATTAACAACACAACTATTAGTGAGTAGCCTATTAAGTTATTAAAGTCATTTTTTAAATTCCCTAATAACGTTTCATTCATTTCTTGTCTATCTATCGCTAAGATTTGATCGCTATCTTTAAAATCATCTTTAACTTTTTGAGCATTAACTTCATCCACTTTTACTAAAGAAGTTACTGTTGTGAAATCCCCCTCAGTAGCTATATAATCATCTAAAGAAAATGTTGTAATTTCATTATAATCTTCTATAGTGAGTGGTTCAAAATCATTTTCTAAATAATTATAAAATTGATTGAAGGTTGTAGATTTAAAACCTAGTTTACTTCCACTTTCGATTAAGTTTTCTTTAGTTTCGTTTATAACTTTGGGAGTCCAGAATTGATTCCACCTTGCTATTTTTTCTTGCTGAATTTTTTCTGAATGAACTAATGCTCCTACAGAACTAAAACTTATTATAACACCGCTATCTTTTAATTTCTGAAGCTTTGTATATACACTATCATTTTTTGAAAGTGCCGCTTGTGTCGTTTTTCCGTAGGAAGCAATATAAATAGATTTGGATGCTATATTTGTAAGCGAATCCAGATTATTTTTTGCAGTGGTTGCAGCTGGAGGTTCGTAATTTAGTTTTGAAATATCTTTATTAAAAATTACATTGTTATAAGTAAATGCGCTTAGCACGCAAAACAGCACTATTACTCCTATTATCCACTTATTTTTATGATAATTATATGCTGCAATTTTGTCTAAAATTGTGACTTTAATTTCTCTTTTTACTCCCCCTTTATACACTTGAGGTATAAATAATAATGCAAATACAGAAGCTCCAATAACACTTACTGCAGCAAATATCCCTAAATCTTGTAATGCCTGAGAATCTAAAAACAGTAAGCACAAAAATGCCAAAGCTGTTGTCAAACTACTCATTAAAATAGGCTTTGTAATATCCTTATATAGACTTTCTATAGGATGATTGTTTCTTATATGCGTAAGAATATGCAGTGAATAATCTAAGGTCACGCCTAATAAAACCGAACCTATCCCTAACGAAATGGCAGAAATTTTTCCTCTTATTAAATAAAGTAATGCAATAGATAAAAGTCCACCAAAAAGAGTGGGAGTAAATAAAATTATTGGTATTGTTAGTTTTCTATAGAAAAAAACAAAAATTAAAATGAGAACCGTTAAAGCAATTCCAACAGTAAACTGAATGTCATTTTTAATTTGCTCTGCATTGGCTACAGCTATTAATGCTGCACCAAAATACTCGCTTTTTACTTTATTCTTATAAACATTATTTAAACTTTCTTGAATCTCATAAAGTTTTGAAGCAAAAAATGTGTTTTTGTCGGTTTCGCTAGAACTAAAGGTTGGACTAATAAAAAGTAAAAGATTGTTTTCGTTTTTACTAAGAAGAAATCCATTTTTTACTGTAAACTGATCTCCTGCACCAAGCTGTTGAAGTTTCTCTAAAGCAATGAAAGAAATTCCTAAAGGATCTTTTAAAAGCGTCTTTTTTGCAACTATTCCTGTAGGGGATAATAAAGTTTTATAATTAGATTGTGTAATAGTATCAATACTATCTTTTTCTATTTTTTTAGTAATTATCTCGTAATCTTTTTCAGCTAAAAAAATAGGAGCGTTATTATAAACAAAATCAATAGTTGCACCTATATCTTCATCATTTACTTTTCCTTGTATATTTTTTACATAATCTTTTAAACCAGAATCAATACTGTCTAAAAATTGGGAGGCGTATTGTGTAAGATCATTAACATCTCCTTGTTTTTGCTTACTAATATTTACTACAATCTTATCTGTAAAGTTTACAGATTTTAAGACTTTTTGAACCTCCTGTGTTTTACTATTTGAAGGAATAAGCTTAGTTATATCTTCTTCAAACTGAATTTTTGATGCTAAAAAAAATAAAGATCCAACCAATAATATCAACACCAACAAACTCCAAATCTTATTCTTTGAAATGGATTGATATGTTTGATAAAACAGGTTAGTCATGTTTAAGGATTACATTCTTTTTTTCGAAAATTGAAAGGAATAAATAACCTAAAATTCCCAAAGTTGTAGCCGATATAATAGCCAGTGAAAAGCTACCAATAATATATGTTTTAATATGATTTAAAGCTTCAAAATTTTCTGTAAACATCTCAAGAGAATACGTATAATTTTCCCCTAGAACAAACTGTCCCATTTTTGAACTTGCATACAATACCAAAGGAATAAAAGGAGGCAAACTTACATTAGAAAAAGTAAAAGCTATTACTTTATTAAGTTTTAATACAATAGCCAAAAAAATTACAATTAGTGTATGAAAACCCCAAAAAGGAGATAAGCCTATAAACACACCTAAAGCGATAGATAATGCTTTTTTTCTAGGCGAATCTTGATTGCCCAAAAAGTCCTCCATAAAAAAACGCTTAAGACCCTTTTTTTTTATTTTTCTTAAAACATCGCGAGGTTTTATATAAAATAGAGCAACTATAACCAACCAAGTATTTAAAATACTTATACGAGTAAAATCTTTAAAAGGTCTAAAATGAGACACTCTTTCTACTTCGTCATAATGCACTTTAATAGGTACATTTTTAACCAAAGTCCCTCTCCAATCTGCTTTCACTATCACTTCAATTTCAAATTCAAATTTTGTGGTATAAAAACGAATATTTTTTAACTCTTGTATTGGATATAATCTAAATCCAGATTGAGTATCTACAAGTTTATTACCTGTCTCAAACCAATACCAAAAATTCGAAAATTTATTTCCAAAACTACTTTTTTTAGGTACACCTGCTTGTGTCATATTTCGGGATCCTATAAGAAGTAAATTACTGGTTTCTTCATCCTCCAAAGCTTCAATAAATACAGAGATATCTTCTGGAAAATGCTGTCCATCACTATCTATAGTTATTGCATAATTATACTCTAAAGCCAAGGCTTTTTTAAAACCTACTCTTAGTGCATTTCCTTTTCCTTTATTTTTGGGAAGATTAATTTTATAAATATTTGGATAATCCTCTAAAATTTCTGAAGTAGCATCTGTAGCACCATCATTTACAATAATAATATCATTAGTGTAAACCAAAACTCCATCAATAACTTTTTTTAATGTTTTGCAATTATTATAAGTAGGTATAATTACACAACATTTATGTTCTGATAGTTTAGTATGTATTGTTGTAATATTCATTTGGTTTCTCAAAAGTTTTATTTAAAAACGAAGAGATTTTGCTAGTTGAACAGCGTGCAAAAATATACATTCAACAATTAAGTATCAAACTTATAATGTTAATGAATTTAAAGAAAGATAAGATTAAATTTTTAAAACAATTCTTTTTCTGAAGTATTAAAACTTTCCGATTGAAGCACAAATTCCTTTATAAATTTTTGTATTTCTTTAGAATTAGTTTTTTTAAAATTATTCAAAATAAATTGTTTGTCTTCAGGAATGTTTTTGTGATATTTTAAAAATTTAGGACTATTTTCCTGAACACTTAAACGAATGGTTCGTATTTCTATATTTTGTGAATCTTGCAAGACTGCATACTCTATGAATCCTACTCCTTCTTTAAAGAACTCTTTTTTATCACTTTTAGATTTTGCATATTTTGCCTTTAAAGTTAATATGGCTCCTTTATAAGCAACCAAAGTTTTATTATCTTCTTTAGAAACTGCTAAAAGATCTTTATACAGTTTGTCAACTACCGTTGTATTATTTGATGCATTTATATAACTATTTCTTACATAAGATAACTCTGGCGGAGTCACGTAAGTGAAAGCTATGATAAGTAAAATACTAATTATTTTCATTATACTATTGTTTTAAATACAGCACTTAACTTTAAAGCAACTGTTTCTCCAAATGAAGTAGTATTTTTAATTTTTAATAAATCTTCTTCTTCAGTCATTACAATCTCTAATTGTAAGGTAGGGTTAAGTTCAGGATTTATAATAGCCATAAACTTTATGTTTGAGGATGAAGCTAAAAATAGATTTCTTTTGGTTGCTTTTTCAGTAAGCTCTTTTATTATTTGAATCATACAGACACCTGGCATTACAGGGTTTCCTGGAAAATGACCTTTAAAAATATTGTGCTCTTTATTAAGCTTTACTGTAGCTTTAATTTCTTGTTCGTTTACTTTAAAATCTTCTATTGTATAAAGTCCTTCTATTAACATCTATTCTTTTTTAAAATAATCTAAATCTATACTTAGTTTAATATTATTGTGATTAATTGCTATTTTCTCTGCTATGTTTTCAGTTTTAGAAGTAAATAGAATTGTTACTTTTTCTTTACTTTTTGAAGTGTTTACAATTTTTTCTAACCGTTGGTTTTCTTTATTAAAGAAATAAAAGTTAAATCTTTTATCTGCTTCAGACTTATAAACATCAATCTCTTCCAGCTCAAATTGTTCCTTTACTTGAGCAGTTTCAGAAATTAATATTTTAAAATCTTTTTGTAAGGTATTTACAATAAACTTTTTATCAATGTCTGGAACTATAAAATTTTTGGTAAAGGTATCACCTTCATATAGAAAATCAAATACTTTACTTCCAAACTCTGTTGTAAAAACAACTCTATGTGTGTTTTTTTTGAGCTTCTTTATAATTAAAATTCCCCCAAAATATCTTCCGTAAATGTCAATTTTTGCTTTGTAAATATAATCTTGAGCATGATCTGAAAAATATAAATTCTCAACTTGGGTTTTAGAAACTAAAGTAGTTCGCAGACCCTCTGTCGTTTTTAAAGAACAAGAACTAAAAAGAAAAAGAAATAAACTAATTTTTAAAAACTGCATCATTCACTGTGCCGTTTAGTATTCGGTTAGAGAAAACGATACGCGTATAATCTGCAGAAGGCTCAATCATTTTAACTTCAAGAACTGCTGCATCTTTTTTGTCAAATAATAACTCAAAAGAAGCAATATACGCTGCTATTTTTTTGTCTTTTGGAACAAATATAGCCTTATTAGCTTTTGGTGTTTTTAAATATTTAATATTAAATTCTGCATCATCAAACATATTGCCTTTTACACTGTTTACAATAAGTTGATTTAAATTTTTAAACATTTTACTATTACCAATATCAACATTGCTTTTTGTGCCTCCGTCATTAATTAATAATTGATCTCCTTTAAAAATCACACTATATTGATAAGGGTTTGTATACTCCCATTTTACAAGACCTGGAGTTTTAAAAAATAATTTTCCAGAAGTTTTAATTTCATCAGAGAGAAAATCTAAATGTTTAAACTGTACAAAATCGCTTTTTATAGTATTTGTTGATATACTTGCAGCACTTACTTGTTTTTTAAAAGCAGCAATTTCTGAAGCATTCATTATCGTCTCCTGTGCAGTAACGTTCACAGAAAGAAAAGTAATTAAGAGTATGAATATATATTTATACATAAGGTTTAATTGCTAACAATTGATCCACTGTAATCGATTGCATTTTGTTTAATTGCAAAAATAGCAATAAGTGTTCCAAAACTGCTATTGATTTTTCACTAGAATCGTGAAGTAAGACTATATCTCCCTTTTTAAGGTTTGAAGTAATTCTTTTTAAGACTCTTTTTTCTGAAAGTATTGTAGTATCAAAAGATCTTTTACTCCAGCCTATAGAGTAATGTTCTGTAACTTTTAATGCTCTTTTAATATTTGGATTTGTAATTCCAAAAGCAGGCCTGTAAAGTTTAAGTTTAAGTCCTAAAATGGATTCAGCAACAAAGTTTGTTTGTTTTAATTCTGAAATCACTCGACTAGTTTTTAAAAACCCAAACAAATTAGTATGAGAATACGTATGATTCCCAATTGTATGCCCCTCATCAATAATTTGTTTTACTAATTCGGGATATGTTTCCATATTTCTACCAATGCAAAAAAAAGTAGCTTTAGCATTATATTTTTTTAAAAGATGTAAAGCTTGAGGTGTATAGGTTCTATTTGGGCCATCATCAAAAGTAATAGCAATGTAATTTTCCTTAATCGTTTTATTGCGATTTAACGATGTTATATGATAATTCCATGTGATTTGTGTAGATCCTAATCCAGTAAATATAAACCAAGAAAAAAATAAAATTATATAAACTTGAGGAGTAATAAAAAAGAAATAATCAATAACCAAAAGTACAAGCAAGGTCATAATTGCTAAAGCATTTATGGAATTAAACCTCAACATTTACGCAATAAAACAAAGCTGTGATTTTCTCCTCGATATTGATTATAAAGTAGGACAGTTTTAATTGTTTCTACCTTAATATTGTTTAATTTAACTTCATTTGGCACTTTTTGAGTTTTTAATATTTTTGCTCCAAGCCACATTCCAAAGGAAGAGACAGTATTAAATTCTCCACTTAAATGCTTATAGTAAACTTGTGGTATTTTAGAAAACAAGTCATGACTTAAATGGTTATAATACGTATCGTAAATAACGTCACCATTATTTCCTTGAATTAGAATGTCTATATCTGCAACAGATAAATTATTTTCATTTAAAAATCCAATAATAGCATTATCAAGATTTTCTATATTTAAAGTGTTATAGATTTCAATGGCTGCAAGTTCTGCATAGCAATTATCTTTCTTTTCATTAGAGAGTACAAAAAAGTTTGCTCCTTCACTAAAAACTGCTCCAGTGGTTTTAGACTCTAATAATTTTGTAGAAGATACTTTTTCCTGTTTTATGTGTGTAACGAGTTTATGAATACCTATAGTATGTGATGCTAACTCATCTACACCTCCAACTAAAATTGTAGCAGCTTCCTCATTTTCTAACTGCATTTTGGCATCTAGCAAAGCAGATTCAAAAGAAACACTACTGTGAACATATGTAAAATTATAACCTTTACACTCTATACCTAAGGCTATTTGCCCAGCGACAGTATTATGTGTAGATTGAATAAAAGAAGTTGGTGTAAGATACTGTTCTTTGTCATTTATGATGGCACTTACAAATTTTTCTGAATCTACCAAACAACCCATTCCTGTACCAGTAATTATAGCATCAACATTTTCAATTCCAGCTTCATTCATTGCAATTTTTGAAGCTACTACCCCCATTTTAATGCCTTTTGCCATCCTTCTAGCAGCTGCAGGTGCTACATAATCTTTATAAACAGGATCTATTACAGAGATTACATTATCATTATAAACAGTAATTTCATTTAAAAACTCACTATTGTCAAATGTTTTTTGAGATGAAATTGAACCTACACTATCTATATAAACACTTTTCATTAGGCTTGTTTTGAAAAGATTAATGTAGAACAATTACCCCCAAATCCTAATGAATTTGACAGCACTGTATTTAAATTTTTAGATTTTAATTTAAGTTGAGGAGTAATTGCAAACTCTTTCATTTGCTTTTTAAAATTCAAATTAGGATAAATAACATTATGCTCTAAAGCTAATATCGAATAAACAGCCTCTATTGCTCCAGCAGCTGCTAATGTATGTCCTGTATACGCCTTTGTTGAACTAAAATCTGGCATATCTTCCCCAAAAACTCTTATCAACGCTCTTCCTTCAGAAAGATCATTATTCCCTGTTGCTGTTCCATGGGCATTTATATAATCAATATCACTTGCATTAATACCTGCAATACTTAACGCCTTTTCCATTGCTAAAGTTGCTCCATCACCATATTCTGAAGATGCTGTTTGGTGAAAAGCATCGTTAGCATTACCATACCCTTTTACATAGGCATATACTTTTTTATTTTTAGCCTTTACAATGGTATCAGACTCTAAAATTAAAAAAGCTGCTGCTTCACCTAGATTAAGTCCTTTACGATTTTCATCAAAAGGAGTGTTATAGGTATTAGATAGTATCATTAATGTTTTGAAGCCATTTATGGTAAACTTCGATAAACAATCTGCTCCACCAACAACTACTCTATCTAGCCTTCCAGATTTAATTAATCTTGCCCCTAACATAATTGCATTTGCAGCCGAAGAACAAGCTGTACTAATAGTAGTGACTAGGCTTTCTTCAATACCTAGTTGTTGTGCAACTTTTTGAGTTGAGTCTCCCGCATGATGACTATCAATGTATCTTCGTGCTTCCTCATTTTCATCGTAATCGTAATAATATTTTTCGGTCATATCCATGCCGCCAACACTAGTTGCAGAGATTAATCCCGTTTTATATTCTTTAATATTAGTTATGTTAGCATCTTTAATAGCTTGTTTTGCTGCAATAACTCCCAATAATGCTGTGCGAGAATAATTATTGTCGCTATTTAAACCTATTAAGTTTTCTAGTTCATTGTTGGTATATGAAACCTCACCAACCATTATTTCATTTTTATGAACAGTATCAATCTTAGAAATTTTTGAAATTCCAGTTTTACCTTCAATTAAGGCTGTATAATTTTCTTCCACATTGTTTCCAATGGCAGAAATTATTCCCATTCCGGTAATTGCTACTCCTTTGCTCAAAAAATCAATCTACTTTGTTCTATGCTCAGCAATATAATCTGCCATCACTTCTATAGATTCAAAAATCTTTCTTCCCTCTTTAGGATCAGATAATTTAATTCCATAGTCTTTATCCAGCATTACAATTAGCTCTAAGGCATCTATTGAATCTAGCCCTAAACCATCGCCAAAAAGTGAATCATCGTCAGCTATTTCCTCAACACTAATGTCTTCAAGGTTTAGTTGCTCAATAATTTTACCTTTTAATTCTTCTTTTAAATCACTCATATCGTTTTATATAATCTTGTTATCTCGTTTGTGTTATGTTTAATGTTGCCTTTTTTTGCTACCAAATATAAAAAACCGTCATATTCATCATTATCAAAATCTACCCATCCACACAATACTTTTTCAGCTTTTTCGGTATCTAACAAGCTTTTTGCGTTTACAAAAAGGTGATTAGCTTTAAAGTGGTCAAATATAAAAAAACTATTCTCGGAAAAAAGCTTATGTTTTATACTAATCTCTCCAATACAAATATTTGGTAATGTGTACACAAACACTGCAGGACTAGGAAAATAATTATTTTTATCTTCTATAGATGATTGATGTTTTCTATCTGTATCTAAACTTGAAGATTTATTGGATAATACTAAAGCAATGTTATTTTCATTATCTGAATTAAGATTTTCTTGTTTCAATAAAATATCTGCTGCTAAAAATGCCAATTTACTGAGATTGTCCATTTTAAAAAACTTAGGATACTTAGTATCAAAATTTTTATAAACTGATTTTATAAAAGTGGAAAAATCTGGACTTTCTTCAGTAAATATGTTTACACCATTTAAAGAAACAATATTATTTTTTATACGACAATACGCCTGTATGTTATATTCGTTTTCCAAAACGTATTAGATTTTTTTACAAATAAGCATTGTATGATATTCTCCCAATGCAATATCTCTTTTAACTTCTAATCCAGAGGTATTTATAAGCCTTGTCATTACTTCTGCTGGATACATTTTACTATTTCCATTGGCAAGTGCAGTAAAATATAAGGAGGTTGCTTCTAGAATAAATTTTGCGTTGTCAAATCTTTGTCTATCTGTGTAAGTTTCTATAATGATTAACTCTGTTTTGTCATCCATTGAAGCAACACACGTGCTTAATATTTTAATTATTTCTTCTTCTGAAAAACAATCTAAAAACTGACACATCCAGATAACATTTGCCCCAGTAGGTATTGTTGGATTTGGCGCCAACCAATCGATTTCATATCCAGTAACTCTGTCTTTAAATCCTTTTTCATTCAAGTTTTTTAAAGCAACATTGAGTTGTCCTGGCAAATCAACAATTTTTATGGCAACATCGGTATTATAGTTACAACACTTTAAGGCAAATTTCCCTGTATTTCCACCTATATCAAAAATTAATTGTGGTTTATCTGTAAATAAAATATCTAATGCTTCTTCAAAAATATCATCTGAATAATGATGATCAAACTCAAACCAAGATTTTTGAATTTCTGGAGTAAGTTGAGACAATCCCTCATAAATAGTATCCCAATTACCAAGTTCTTTTAAGCCTTCAGGTTTTCCAGATTTTATAGAATCGTTTAAATGATATAATCCTTTATAACATACATCATTTGTAAAATTTAAATTTGCATTAACCGTGGAGTCGCTATTTAAGAAATATCCTATTTTAGTTAATTCATATTTATTCATTGGACATTTACTTACTACCTCTGAACTTTCAGCAATTTCTAATAATACACCAACTCCATACGTACTAATCGACAACTCTTTCGAGATTTCTTCAATTGTTACTCCGCCTTTGTCTCTATTATCAAAAATAAAATCAAAAATACCTAGTTTTTTTAGGGAAACAGTCGTTTGAAATACGAATGGGGCAAAAGCAATTTTCTGTGCTTCTTGTAACGCGTCTATGGCTCTCATTGCTTTTTTTGACATTATTTTTGTTATTGGTTTGTTAATTATTTTTTATTTTTCTGAAATATTACAGCTGTATTACAACCTCCAAATCCTGAAGCTGTTTTTAAAAAAGTATGTATTTCTCTATATTCTGTTTCAGTAATAATATTTAGTGGCTTCGAAACTCCAAGTTCTTCAAATCCTAAAGAAGGATAAAGAGTGTTATTGTGTAAAGAATGAATCCCTATAATTGTTTCTAATAATCCCGATGCTCCTAAAGTGTGTCCAAAATAACTTTTTAAACTATGCAATGGTACTTCACTCAACCCTAATCTATTAAATGCAATAGCTTCCATTTCGTCATTAAAATGTGTTGCTGTACCATGTGCAGAAATAAAATCAATCTCTTTAGAGTTTATTTTTGCTTCACGAAAAGCAGATTTTACACTTCTATACAATCCCTCTCCAGTACGACTGGGTCCAGATATATGATTAGCATCGTTGCAAGATCCTTCACCTAAAATTTTAACTGCTTTTGTAGATAAATCCTCTTTTTTTGATGTAACTAAAATACTTGCTGCTACTTCTCCAATATTAATTCCAGATCTTTTTTTACAATAGGGCTTACAGGGTTCATCACTCAAAGCTTGAAATGAATTAAACCCCGATAAAATAAAAGGAGTTACTATATCTCCACTTACAATAAAAACTTGATCATAAACGCCTTGCTTTATATATCTTTTAGCAATTGCAACTGCTAAAATCCCAGAAACACAAGCATTAGAAAGAACAATTGCATCATTTTTAAAATTAAAAAAGTCTTGAATTATTTTTCCTAATTCACTTAAATATGAACGACTTTGTGAAAAAGTGCTTTCATTCTCTAAAACATCAATATTCCCCTTTGTTGTAGATATAATTAAACCTACACGATCATTAAGTTCGATATTAGATTGCTTAATCACTTCTTGCAAAGAAACTAACATCATTTGTTCCAAATGTGTGTACTTGAGACTATCTGGATGCAAGTTTTCAAATACCTCTTTAAGTTTACTTTTATCAATTAGAGAAGTATAAAATGGCTGTGGAAATATGTCTATATCTTGAACCAATTGTAATCCCGAAACTTTTTTCGAGATATTTTCAACAACAGTTTCACTATTAAAACCAAGTGATGAAATTATATTTGAATATGAAAGGAAAACATCACTCATCTAATAATCCTTCTTTCTTTTTCCATTCTTTAAAAAATTCTGGAATTGTTAAAGATAATTCGCCACTATCTAATGCTACAAATACTTGAATTGTTTCTCCAGTACAAACTAACTCTCCTACTGGATTAAAAATCTCATATCTAAAAATCATTTTAGCTGCAGGAGAATCAATATATATAGTTTTAATTGTTGCTACATCACCATATCTTAAGGGCAGTTTATGTTCACTAGTAGATTTTACTATGGGCGAAGCAAAACCCTTGTCTTTTTGATCCAAATATGAGATTCCGTGATGTCTGCCAAAAGCTTCTCTTCCGTCTTCAAAATATTGAATATAGATACCATGCCAAACAATTCCTAATGGATCTGTTTCAACAAATCGTACCCTTATTTCGTTCGTAAAAGTGATTTCCTTTTTAGGCTTAAACTGCGTTTTTCTTTTCATTGTAAATAATAGAGATCACTGTGGTTGTAATAAAAAATAAAAATAACAAAGTTATTTCAGGAAGTATCTCTGTAAATCCCGAATTTCTTAAAAATACATCGTAAAAGCCATTTAGACCCCAATTCATTGGTGAAATATTAGACAATAATTGCATAAACTTCGGCATAACAAAAACTGGAACCCATACACCGCCTAACGCAGCAAGTATAACAACAAATGTAGCCCCAAAGGGTGCAGCTTGTTCTTGTGTTTTCGCAATAGTACCTAAAAGCAATCCCAATCCAATAGCCGCCAAACCTGCAAAAAATGCTACTATATATAAAAATAAAATCCTATTTGATACATCAAGTTCTGGTAATCCAATTAAGGGAAATAAATATATTCCAATCAATAACATTAAGGTAAATTGAATTAGACAAACTCCTAAATAAACGATTGTTTTTCCTCCCAAAACTGTAGCATAACTTACAGGGTTAGTTCTTAAACGAACAAATGTACCTTGGGTTTTCTCCTTAACCATATTTATAGATAAGGGAACTATAATAAAAAAGATGGCAAAAAGCGTCCAAGCAGGCACGTTATGCTGAGCTGAATTAGGTATTATTTCTTTATCATTTTTTGTATGGATAATCTCTTTAAATGTTATAAAACTATTGGTTTCAAAAATTACCTCGTCCTCATCTTCTGCAACTTGATCTTGAAAAGCTTTATAAATAGATTGAGTTTCAATTTGAGATATCATTTTATCAATCCCATTTTTCACAGCGTTTTTAAATGTGTTTTGTGTAGTAGGATCAAAATACAATTTCACTTCCTTTTGCAGTAGTTGAGGTTTTACATCTGAAATTGAGTCTTCTTCTAGTCCAAATTTGGATAAAATACCGTCTACATTTTGATTTACTTTTAGCTGTAAATCTTCCGAAAGATTTTTAGGGATGATAATTGCTAATTGATATTTTCCTTTAAACACTAAATCTGAAGCCTCTTCCTCTGAGCTAGAATTAATAATTTCAAAAGAATTAGATTTTTCTAATCCTTCATAGATGCTTTCAGAAACAATCCCCTTATCATTGTTTACTACTAACACCGGGATTTTAGAATCATTAATAGTTTTAAATGTACTGTCTTGTATTATTGTTATAGTTACAACTAATACTAGTGGCATAATAAATAGTATAGCTAATCCACCTATATCTCTCGAAAGTAGTAAAATCTCTTTATATGCAGATGCTAATAACTTATACATGGTCTCTTAAGGCTTTTCCTGTAATTGCTAAAAAAACATCTTCAAGATTATGGGCATTTTCTTGTTGTTCAATAAGTTCATTTGGTACTCCTTTTATTATTATAGAACCTTGATCAATAATAGCAATTCTTGAACAAAAGCTTTCGGCTTCATTTAAGTGGTGAGAAGTATAAATAATAGTTGTCCCATTTGCGTTTAATTGTCTTAAATGACCAATTATAACATTTTTAGACTGCACATCCACACCCACTGTAGGTTCATCAAGAAACAATACTTTTGGTCGATGTAAAATACTAGCTATTAAGTTTATTCTACGCTTCATCCCTCCACTAAAAGTGTTTAATTTTTTATGAGAGAAACGAGATAATCCTAAGGTTTCTAAATGGGTATGTATACTTTCTTTTAAATAAGCCCCTTTTAGCCCATACATACTGCCAAAATACATTAGGTTTTCATGAGCTGTTAAGGTAGGATATAAAGCATATTCCTGAGGAACAATACCTATTAATTGTTTTAACTCGTTTTTATGTTCTTTAAAATTAAGTCCATTAATCGTGAAAGTTCCAGAAGTTGGTTTTAACAATGAACTTAACATAGAAATAAGGGTAGTTTTACCAGCACCGTTTGGACCCAATAAGCCAAATATTTCTTTTTCCTCAACTATCAAATCTAAATTTAACACCGAAAAATCTTCGGCTCCTTTATACTTTTTTGATAATTGATTAATTTCAATCATTTTAAATTGCCTTTTTTAATTTTTTAAAGAAAACTTTTTCTTTATCTGCAATTACTTCTAATTGATTTGCAACATCATCATACATTTCTGTAGCAACTTTAGCACTTCTATTTTTATAAATTCTTGAAGCATCTACTGCAAAATCTCTCCAAAGATCCCCAATTTGGGTCATTTCTTTTGCAAGGATTGAAAGTTCATTATTGTTTAAAATTTTTGATGATTCTTGTAAAAAAGCAGCATATATATATCTAAATCCTCCTCCTCCAGTGCCTATTTCTTCTTGCATTCTTACCACTTGGCCTAAATAATGATTCGCCACTTTAGTACCTTTCTTTTTTGGCCACTTTCTTATAAGTTTTGCAATAGTCTTTATGCCATTCACTCCTACAATTGGGATAGGAGCTAGCATGTCTTTACAAGTTTGTTTTATCCCTTTAATAATTGCATTTTCTAAATCTAATTTTTCAGGAAAAGCAGTAGGATAGTACATGTTCCCTTTGGGTGCAAAAGCTCCTTTTGCAAAACGAACTTTTTCAAGTTGCTTATAAGTAAGAGTAGTAACTTCTTCCATTACTGGATCACTTATTAAATAAGTGTCTCCATCTTTACCATATACCACTAAGTTGTGAGCATTAAAATGAAATCTATATTCCTCAGGAAAATAAACAAGGTTATAAACTCCAACTTGAAGTCCCACTGGATTGTTATTCGATAAATTTTCATCAAGCTTAGCTTTTGCTGCTTGATGATTTTTAAATTTTTCTCTTTTTATTTTTATTCCAACCCGTTTAGCAAACCTATTAAAAATTTGACCTGGCATTGCTCGATAGGTTACTACCGGAGCGTAGTTTACTTTTAAAAAAGGGATATAACAAAACAACAAGCCGGAGCCTATACCAAACACCATAGGCTCACTTACCGTAAAACCATTGTGTTTCATTAAGTTTGAAACTACTCCATTTTCACAGTGAGCAGACTGCTTGTGTGTAAAATCTATTTTCATTCGGGTTTATTGAATGTTTTTGAGTTCTTCAACAGTTATGTCGAAAACATCGGCATATTTTTGAAGAGTTCTTGAACTGAGTTTATTAAAAGTAGCTGGTTTAAAATGCTTTTTAACACGCCACTTCCATATTCCCACATAACTTGCTAACACAGATACATCCATTTTATGAAGTTCCATATAATATTCTATGGGGCTTGTTTTATTTGTTAAAACTCTTTTTTTAGCATCGTTAATTCGTTCTTCTATTTCTTTAATAGCATTATCTAATGCTATAGTTTTTGGATTCCAACCGGTACTATGTGCAGTAACATATTCGCCATTTTCATCTACTGCATAACAAAGCTCTTTAAAATTAGCAGACTCTAAATTGCTTTTATCCTGAGGCACTTCATTTTTCTTCATTGAACTTCATGAATTAAAAAGTTTAATGTACAAGCCACAATTAATTCATCACTATTAAAAGTGTCACATTCAATACTACACATTGTTACAGAACCCGTATCAAACCTTGAAATTAATTTTGCTTTTGTAGTTACAACATCACCTACTTTTGGTAAGTTATAGATTTCTACTTTTTTTATAGCACTTATATATCCTACCACTTTATTTCTTTCTCCTTCAAGATCGTCTGTTTCAAAATAACTCTGTCCTACAATCGCTGAACAAGCTTGAGCGGCATTTTCTATTAATCCAGTTTCTGATAATACGTTGTTTTTTACAAAAACACAGTCTTTAGAAATTATAAACTCAGAATGTGCAGTAGTTTCATCAATATACAACAATCTACTTACCATTAACATAGGATCTCTATGTGGTAAAAATTTTTTAAAATCTATATGATCATGAGTGGATTTCACTTATGTTGCTAATACAGTTTTCATTTCACTTGTTGCAATAATATTTCCTTCACAATTGGTTTCTATTTTAACCAAAGTAACTCCCATAATATCATGTAAAATTGTAACAGTAGTTTCTAACTCTTGTGAAAGCTGTGGTAAAGTATTAATCTCTATATTTTTTATTGCACCAATATATCCAGTGGGTGCAGGTTCATTTTTAAGAAAATAATTATATCCGGTGTGTAGTGCAACTGTTTGAGCCATATGCTCAATAAGACCCGGAGCCATAAAAATTCCATCTTTTGTAAATAAATTATCTTCGGAAATTGTTAATCCAGAGATTACTTTTTCTTCAGAAAAAAAAAGCAATTTATCTACCATTACAAATGGTTTTTTTTGAGGAATTATCTTCTCAATAAATGTCTTATCTGTTATTTTATTTTCGAGTAAATTCATTTAACATACCGTTAAATAAGCATAGGAATAAGAAAATCTAGCACTCTCTGGCACATGCAAAAGTATTTTATCTCCTTTTTTTAATTTTCCTGAAGCTGTTAATTCTTCTAACATTATATATATAGAAGCTGCACCAACATTACCAACTTTATCAAGGTTTAAGAACCATTTGTTCCAAGGAATCTCAACTCCTTGGCGTTTAATTTCCTCGTAAAGGTTTTCTTTAAAATAATATGAAGATATGTGTGGAAGATAATAGTCTATATCGTCTGGTGTTATATTATGCTTTTTCATAGCAAGCTTTAAGCTATCCACACCTTTTATTAAAATATTTTCTCCAAGTAATTTTACGTCTTGTTTCATTGCGAACAATGACATTTTACCCCAAACATCTGCAGGATATTCACTCCAAGGTTTTAAATTACCATCTTCTAATTTATCTCCACCAGCATACATACATGTTTCTAACTCGAATGCATAAGAATATCCTTCCATCCATTCAATTTTAAGTGGAGTACTACCATTTGGTTTATTTTCAAGAAGAAAAGCTCCAGCACCATCTGAAAGCATCCAACGTAAAAACTCTTTATTGAAAGCCAAAATAGGTTGATCTTCTAACTCTTTAAGATGCTCCACCTCATTTTCAAAAACATCAGATTTCATCCAAGATGAAGTTCTTTCAGACCCTGTAGAAACTGCGTTATTAACTTGACCTGCTTTTATTGCTAGATAACCATATTTTAAAGCATTCATTCCACTACAACAAGCTCCAGAAGGAGAATTAATTTCTAAATTTCCGTTTTTAAGAAAACCATGAACCATTGCTGCATGTGATGGTAATATTTGATCTGGGCTTGAAGTCCCACACGAAAGAAGCTCTATATCTTCTTTTTTAAAGCCATTTGTACATAATTGCTCAATAGCCTCCTTGGTAAGCTGTGCGTTATTATGTGTTACATTGCCTTTATCGTCTATTGCGTAATAACGATTTGTAATTTTATTATTTCGCAAAACAATACGGCGAGCCTTAGATGTTTTACCGTTAATTACACCTAATTTTTCTTCCATTTGATCATTATCAATTGGTTTATTAGGTAGAAATTTTGTAATTCTTGTAATGTAAACGTCTTTCATTAATCCTTCTTTGTGCTAACAGATGAAAAATACTTTTTATCTCTGTTAATTTTACTTTTCATGGGGATATAAGTGAGCAAAAATACAACAAAAACTATTGGTGCAATTACCCATATGGCAAATAACAAATAATATTTAAAATAAACGAGCCATTTCTTTCTTTTTGGACTTCCAGAAGGACCTTTTTTTATAATTAAATTAGCCCATTTTGAAAAAACTACATTTCCTCTTTTATCTGTAGCTATTAACAACGGTTTTACTTTTACAGCACCTAATGCTAATAATTTATCTTGTAAATCTGAAAAATTATTACTTTGTATTGATTCCTTAATAGGGATTCCAAATTTTCCAACTTCACTAATATCTTTATCTGAAATACCAGGTTTGGGGAAAAACCCTAAGAAGCGGGTTTTTTTTCCTTTAAACATCCAATGGGAGATTGTTATTACGCTAACATGATTGATATTTCTATCTGTCATGGCTATATTTCCTGCTAAAATAGCACTACAATCAAGCAATAAGTGTTTTACTTTTTCCTGTGCTTGTATCCACATATTTCTACAAGCAATTAATGTTACAACAGGAGTATTGGATAAGAGGTTTTTTGCCTCTTCAGATTTTAAAAAAGAGTTTATAGGTATTGAGGGAGTTAAATACCAAACAGTATATCCTAAAATAACTAAATCGTATTTTCTTTCTAAAATATGTTTTTCAGTTTTATTTAAAGGTGTAGGAATTTGAAGAAAAGATTCGGGAAAAGTATCATAAAACTCTTCTTCTTTCCAAGGAAATGGATACTCTGTTTGGGGTTTAATTTTATAATAAGTAATGTTTATTTCACTTCCTTCTATTGTTTGTGTAAGATTATTAAGAATGTCAAATAATTGTCCTGTTTGTGAATAGTATATAACCAATACCTCTTTCATAAATTATTTGTTTACATTCCAGAAGTTGAAATAATTAAACCATTGTAGTGGATATTTTTGTAAAATCCATTCTACACTTTCAGTATATTTTTTTAATAATCCTTGAGCATCTCTATGTTTTACCTCTGCGGTTCTTGCATATAAATGATAGTGTTTTGCTGTCTCTTTCATAACATATACAAACACAACTGGCACTTTTAACCTTGAAGCTAACAAAAAGGGGCCTGCAGGAAATCTAGCTTCTTTTCCTAATAGAGTTTGCGTTAAAAATTTAGTCCCTTCAAAAAATCTATCTCCAGTAAAACAAACTAATTCACCTTTACTTAATGCAGCGTTTATCTCAAATATATGTGATAAATCTTCTTGAATTAAGATAAATTTAATGTTAGACTTTCTAGTAACTGTTGCTAGATATTCTTTTATGTTTTGATGTTCTGCATCTGTAGTTACTAGATTAATTTGAGAGCGAGTATCTATTTCTTCAAAAAAATATTCGGCTAATTCAAAATTACCAACATGAGCACTAATTAGTATTCCTCCTTTACCTTTGTCTAAGAGAGCCGTAATATTTTCTACACCATCACACTCGTATGTAAATTGGTCTTTTAAACCTGAAGAAATTGCAGCTTTATCTATTATAGTTTGACCAAACTTAAAATAGCTTTTAAAAATAGAAAATACACTTTTAACTGTAGGGTATTTAAGTCTTTCGTTTAAATAATAATAAATTGCCTTTGTACTTTTGCCTGCAAAAAAGCAAAAATAAATAGCTACAAAAAATAACAATAGATAGGCAGCTCTAATCCCTAACTTCTTAATAAAGAAAATGAAGATTTTATACCCTAAAACAGTACCTCTGGATTTTCCCTCCCATTCACCTGCCATTAGTATATAATAATAGTAGTAATTCTTAGCTTATTTTTCTTTCAATTAGATCATAAAAATCTTGAAGGGTAACCACATTTAAGAAATCTTCTCCAACTAATTTTACCCCAAAATTTGATTCTATAGCAACAACAAGGTCAACAAAGTCTAGGCTATCTAACTCTAAAGTCTCTTTTAAGTTCGCTCCAGGTGCAATTTCACCTTCTTCAACTTCAAACTCATCAACTAAAAAGTAATTTATCTTTTCTACAATAACTCCTTTATTCATCTTAACTAGGCAATTTTTTAATTATCAATGCTGAATTTGTTCCACCAAACCCAAAAGAATTGGACAAAAATACATCAATTTTTTTGTTTAACGTTTTGTTAACAAGATTTAATTTCGATGCATCTTCATCTGGGTTTTCTAAATTTATGTTTGGAGCAACAAAAGAATGCTGCATCATTAACATAGAATATATAACTTCACTAGCTCCAGCCATCCAGCACTCATGACCAGTCATAGATTTTGTAGAACTAACATAAGGACCATTTTCTCCAAAAACCTCAAATATAGCTTTAGCTTCATTAGCATCTCCTACAGGTGTAGAAGTGGCATGTGCATTTACGTAGTCTATCTCACTAGCTTTAATGTTTGCTTGCTCTAATGCTTTTTTCATTGCATTTGAAGGACCTACAACATTTGGAGTTGAAATATGTTCTCCATTTGATGAGAAACCATACCCAATTATTTCACCTAATATTGGTGCTCCTCTTTTTACAGCAGATTCATAGCTTTCTACTATTAATGTAGCTGCACCACCACTTGGCACAAGACCATCACGATCTTTATCGAAAGGTCTCGATGCTTTTGCTGGATTATCTAAATTCATAGAAAATACGCCAAGACCATCGAAGCTCCCCATAGCTAACTCATTAATCTCTTGTGCTCCTCCACAAATAACACAATCTTGGAGTCCGCTTTTAATAAGTTGATAAGCCATACCAATTGCATGTGACCCACTAGCGCAAGCAGCACTAATTGTAAAGTTCACACCTGTCAACCTAAATATGGTCGACAAATTCATTGTAACTGTAGAATTCATTGCTTTAAAAATAGCGCCAGAACCTACCAACGTGGTATCTTTTTTTTCTCGTATTTTATCTACAGATTCTATAACAGACTTCGCAGTACTATCATTACCGTATAATATTCCAACTTCATTATTGTCTATATAATCTTGATCCATTTTGGCATTTTGTAAAGCCTCCATAGTTGCAACATATGCGTAAGATGCTTCTTCACCCATGCTAATACGTTGCCTTCTAGACAATAAGTCTTTAAGGTCTGGTTCTTCAACCATGCCAGTTAATGGAGAACGATAACCAAATTCATGTCTTTTATCATCGTAAATAATCCCTGATTTTCCATTGTACAAGGATTCTTTTACTTCATCAAGATTTTTCCCAATACAAGAATATATTCCCATTCCTGTTATAACGACTCTCCTCATTTCTCCTCCTTAATTAAATTTAAGAGTAAATTCCTCCATTAATATTTATAACTTCTCCTGTAATGTAAGATGATTTTTTTGAAGCCAAAAAAGAAACCACATGAGCTACTTCTTCTGCTTCACCAAATCTGTTGGCTGGAATCATATTTTTTAATTCCTTTTCATCCAGATCGCTTGTCATATCTGTTCTTATAAAACCTGGAGCAACTGCATTTACAGTGATATTTCTTTTCGCAACTTCTTGAGCTAATGCTTTTGTTGCTGAAATTACTGCTCCTTTAGCAGCAGAATAATTAGTTTGACCTGGTGTTCCTTTTAATCCAGAAACTGAGACCATATTTATCACTCTACCGTATCTGTTTACTAGTAATTTTTGAATTAAATAATTTGTAACATTAAAAAAACCATTGAGGCTGGTATTAATTACATTGTTCCAATCTTCGGCTTTCATCCACATAAACAGACCATCTTTTGTAATTCCCGCATTGTTTACGATAACTTCAATTATAGCCTCTTTGTTATTGTTATGCCAAGTATCTAATGTGCTGGTAACAGATGCTGCATCAACAACATCAAATTGTATTATTTCTCCTTTTCCTCCAGCTGCTTCAACTTCTTTTAATGTTTCTAAAGCCGCATCTTTATTACTATTGTAATTTATTAAGATTTTATAATCTGTATCTAGTGCTAATTGAATACAAACCGCTCTCCCTATACCTCTTGAACCTCCTGTAATTAAAGCATATTTTATTTTTGTCTTTTTTTCTTCCATTTAGGTGTTATTCCAATTTTTTATTTTGAAAAATCTTCGGCGTTCTGAAACCATTTGTTTCCTATGGGTTGTCCTTTTTCATCAATAAAACCCCATTGTTTTTTATACCTTACTTTTGCTACTCCATTATGAAATCCTTTTATGGTATCCCCGCTAAATAAAGACATTCCACCTGCAGTAATATCATATTCATCGGCTATTACCATTTTACCAGATTTATCTATAAAACCCCATAGTTTTTTGTCTTTAACTGGAGCTAAACCATTAGCTGCAAAAATTTCTGCATCCCTGTAATTAAAACCAATAACCTCTTCACCCTTTTCATTTACATATCCCCATGCTTCTCCATTAAATACTGGCGCTAGACCATTACTAAAGGCTCTTACTTTTTCGTATTTTGGAGCAATAATCCATTCACCTTTATTATTTACAAAACCAACAGACTTTTCTTTTCTAGCATACGTCAAGTTGGAATCATTATAAAAATCCCAAACTTTATCTGCTCCATTAATTTGATTAAAGTTTCCATCTACAATAATGCCAAAAGAACTTCCTTTTGCAGCAGTAGTGCCCCTATTTGTATAATCTCCAATTTCAGAATATTCGATTGGAATTACAACTTTACCTGTTTTATCAATCATACCCCATAAATCACCATTTCTAACTCTTGCATGACCATTTGTAAAAGGTTTAATAACATCATAGATAGGCTCTATTACTATTTCTCCTTTTGTATTAATTAAACCTGTTTTTTTCTCTATAGTATAAAATGCAACTCCGCCATCAAAATCATAATATTTTTCTTTCACAGGAGTAGTAAGAACATTTTTACCACTATCAATATAATTCCATTGATCATCATTTAAAACAAGCACGTAGCCTGAATTAAAACTTTTTACTCTATCATATTGGGGTTCAATTACCCATTTTCCTGTTTGATCAATAAAACCCCATTTTTTATCTTTAAAAGCGGGAGCATACCCTTCGCTAAAATCTCCTGCTTTTTCAAATTGAGGATTAATTACAAATTCCCCAGACTTATTGATGTAGCCAAATTTATCATCATAACGTACCAATGCAAGCTCTTGAGCATAAAAAACAGAAGCGTTTATTAAAGCTACAAGAATTAAAAGAAATGTTTTTTTCATGACTGTTAGTTTTCAGAATTAATAATAAAGTCTTTAACACTATTTACGTATGGATACATAATAGTGTCTTCAGTAAAGATAGGGACTAAATTGCGTATTTCATCATACATTTTTTTTGTTTTTGATGAAACTTTATCTTGAACTTCCAGATACTCAATTGCTTGTATAATAGTGATTAGTTCTATTGCAACAACTTCAAATGCATTTTCTATTACTTTTTTTGTAATCATTGCAGCATTTGTACCCATACTTACAATATCTTGATTGTCATTATTATTTGGGATACTATGCACATACATTGGGTTTGATAACATTTGATTTTCGGCAGTTGTTGAAGTTGCTGTAAATTGCACACCCTGCATCCCAAAGTTTAATCCTAGTTCTCCCAAATTTACAAAAGGGGGAAGTATATTATTTAACTTTGAGTTAAGCAAGTAATTTAATTGCCTTTCTGCAAGCATACTTAATTTTGCAACTACTATTTTAAGCTTATCCATTTCTAAAGAAACATAATCTCCGTGAAAATTTCCTCCGTGGTATACATGCTTTTTTTCTACATTAACAATAGGATTGTCGTTTGCAGAATTAACCTCTTCGATTAATATTTTTTGAACATTGGTAAGAGTATCTAAAACAGGTCCTAATATTTGTGGTACACATCGTAAAGAATAATATTCTTGTACTTTTTCTTCAAAAACAGAAACTTCGTTATTACCATTATATAGATGATGCTCTCTTTTTCTTGTTAAGCTACTATCTTTTAAATGATCTCTCATTAACTCTGCAATACGTCTTTGACCTATATGCTTTTTTGTTTGATTTAAATCATGAGATAAATGATCATCGTAAGCTTCTACTATTTCATTAATTGCAGAAGAACACGAAACCATCCAATTTAATAATCTTTGTGTATAAATAGTGTTAACAATACCTATTCCTGTCATTACAGAAGTACCGTTCATAATCGCCAATCCTTCTCTTAATTCTACACTAATAGGTGTAATATTTTCTTGTTCGAATACGGAAGCTGTACTTTTTCTTTCTCCCTTGTAAAATACTTCTCCTTCTCCAATAAGCACTAAGGCCATATGGGCTAACTGCACCAAATCACCACTAGCACCAACACCGCCATGGTCATATATTAAAGGAGTTATATCTTTATTAATTAAAGTAGTCATTACTTCTATTACAGATTTGTGCACTCCAGAATTACCTAAACTTAATGTGTTTAAACGAGCTAACATAGCTGCTTTTACATACATAGGTGGAATTGGGTTACCAGTACCCGAAGCATGACTTCTTATTAAATTATATTGTAGTTGAATTCTTTGAGAGTCGGCTATTTTATATTGAGCCATGGGACCAAACCCAGTATTAACTCCATATATAACTTTATTTTCTGAAAATTCTTTCAAAAAATCAAAACTCTCCTGTACGGTATTAATTACTTTGTCATCAATTAAAATAGGTTCTCTCCTAAAAATAACTTTGTAAAATTCTTCAATACCTAACTCTCCTTTAATTGTTAACATTCAGTCTTTAAATAAACTTTTAGTAAATAATAATTTTAATACCTAAAATAAAAATAGTTATTTTGGATTGCAAATTTATAATAATTACGCTATCTATATAATAATTTACAAACCAATCTATTCTAGGAAATGAGAAATGTTGAAAAAATTGATGTATTAATTATTGGAGCAGGTCCTTCAGGTTGTGTCGCAGCTGCATATTTACAAAATAAAGGTCTTTCCATAAAGGTTGTAGAAAAGAGTAAATTTCCAAGATTTGTTATTGGAGAAAGTTTACTGCCTAGATGCATGGATCATTTTGAAGAAGTTGGACTTTTAGAATGTTTAAAAGAACGAAACTATGAAGTAAAAGCAGGAGCTCGATTTTTAAAAGATGATATAGTATGTAATTTCGATTTTAGTAAAAAGCATACACCAGGATGGGATTGGACATGGCAAGTGCCTAGGGCAGATTTTGATGACACCCTAGCAAAAGAGATAATAAAGAAAGGTGTTGATGTTGCATTCGAACATGAAGTAGTTGATGTAAAGATAGATCTTCAGGGAGTTTCTAAAACAGAAATTAACGATGAAAATGGAAATCCATACATTATTGAAGCCAAATTTATAATAGATTCTAGTGGTTATGGAAGAGTATTACCACGTCTTTTAAATTTGGATGCACCGTCTGTATTACCAAAACACTCTTCAATTTTTACGCATGTAAAAGACATAAACAGACCCGAAGGAAGAGAAGGAACTATTATTACTTTTGATGTAGTAAGCACAGAAACTTGGTTATGGGTAATTCCGTTTTCAAATGGTATTACGAGTATTGGCTATGTTGGTCCATCTGAATATCTTGAATCTTTTGAAGGAACAAATTCTGAAAAACTTACAGAAATGATGAAGCTCTCAGAATACTATTATGATAGATTTAAAGATGTAGCTTATAATTTTGAACCTGTAATGATTAAAAATTTTGCTAAATCTGTTACACAATTATATGGAAATGGGTATGCACTTACTGGAAATAGTGCAGAATTTTTGGACCCTGTTTTTTCGTCTGGTGTAACTTTTGCTACGGAATCTGCATTGCAATCTGCTAAATTAATTACTAAGCAATTAAACGGTGAAGAAGTAGATTGGGAAAAAGACTACTCAGACTATATAAAAGAAGGAGTTGGTGTTTTTAGAACCTATGTTAAAGAATGGTACACTGGAAATCTTCAAAAAATATTTTTTCATAGACCAGAAAACCCAGAAATTAAAAAACAAATTTGTGCCGTTTTAGCTGGTTATGTTTGGGATAAAACTAATCCTTTTGTAAAAAACCACAACCGCCTCGTAAAAACAGTTGCGAAAATTATAGATATGGAAAAAGAAAAAGCATAATTATGTAAAATAATCATGCAATATTTATCATTTTCAACTGTGTATATAAAATTAAAAAAACCCATACGTTGTATGGGTTTTTTTAATTTTATATTTAATAATTTATTTCGCTTTCTTAGAAATATCAGTAGCTACTTTTTTTGCCAATTTTGCATATGCTTCAGAAATTCTATATCCTGAATCAAAATCGTATCCCATTGCTCCATTTCCTTCAACTTTAGTATACTTTGCAGAAAATATCACATTAGATGGTTCTCCTGTTTTGAATACCGAAACAACAGCCTCAAGCTTTGAATTCTTTCTAACAACTCCCACATTATATCCTGAATATAAAAATGTAGTATGGATTTTCATTGTGTATTCCGCGTCCGAAAAATCTTTCCCAACCTTTACTTTACCATCATCAAATCTTTTATTAAAAGATTCTATAAATTTTGGCTCATATCTAGCTTCACGATCTGAGAACCAAGATTCTTTGAATTTCTCTCCAGTCCCAGGTTCTTTTTCGTCTCTTTTGGCCATTTTATCTTTAATAAAATCTTCTTCAGAATCATATTTTGGAATTTCTACATTCGAATAATCAAATTCTAAATTATAGGCTGAAATTCCTTTTAAAGATTTATAACTCCCTTCAGAAATATTAACTTTTTGACCGTACACAAATACGGTACAAACTAATGCTAAAATAATAATTGCTTGTTTTTTCATCTCTTAAAATAAATGTTAATGCTTTTACGTAGTACAAACATAACTTTTTTAAATTAAAATAGGTTTTAAGTAATATATCTACTTGGTCCCCATTCTAAGACGTTTAGCAAAATACTTAGCAAGATTCCAATATCCATAAGCTATCCTTTCGCCTTGATGAAAATCAAAACCTTCTAATGTTGCTTTATCTCCAGCATAAGTACATTCTACTTTAATAATATTTGCTGAAAACAGTACAGTTTCGGGATTATTTGTTTCATAAATAGAAATAGTAACCTCTAGATTTCCACTTTTTCTAGTAATACCATTATTGTATCCAGGATAAATTTCTGTTGTATGGATTTTCATTGTAACAGGAAGGTCTAGTCGGTCTTTTATTACTTTAACTTCTCCTTTTTTAAAATATTCATTAAAAGCCTTTATATATCTTGGTTCATATCTATATGCTCTATCTCCATACCATTCTTCACGAAAAACATTCCCATTTCCTGGTGTGTCTTTTTCTTTTTCAATCATGGTTTTGTTAATATAATCTTCTTCACTTTCAAAGTCCTTTACATTCAAGTTTGAATAGTCAAAAACCAAATTATATTCAGAAATATGTTTCAAATTTTTAAATTCTCCCGAAGTAATATTCATTTTTTGAGAAGACACTGCAAATGACACGCTTAAGAATAATAATAAGTATATAAATTTCATTTTAAATAGTTTTTTTAAAACAAACGTACTAAAGATTAGAAGTAAAAAAAAACAGCCATCTTTGTTTAGATGACTGTTTGTCAAATTTTATTAAAGATTTAAATTATTTAATATCCACTTTAATGAGTACATCTTCTTTTTTCTTTTTATACACTTCCAAAATAAATTGGTCTTCGTCTGTTTTTACAATTCTGTTGTTGCTAAATTGATAAACTTCTAAGTCTTCAGTAACTTCTCTTGTGTCCAATATTGACCCTTTAGATAATGTTCCTGTTAGGTCATTTATTTTATAAGAGGTTAAGTAACCTCCATGACCATCTCTATGTAAGGCAGGAATTTGATCCATTTCTAAATCTATGTTTTTTACATTATCTAAAAATACAATATAATGGTTTCCTTTTGCAGCAAAATACGAATATGACATTCCTCCTTGATAGGTTCTACTTGTATCATAAACTTCTCCCATTTTAGGTTGTCCTACTTGTCTTTTTGGTATTTTTTTCATCCAAGACAAATTTCCAGAAGCATCAATTTTTGAAACTATAATATCATTATTGTGATAGGTAATATAAGTACCTCTTCTACTGTAATGTACTACTATAAATGTCTGTTCACCAATTAACATTAAAGCTCCATCATCACTAATTACAAGGTTTCTCAATTTCATGTTTTCAAATTCTGCTTTTCCGTCCTCATCTTTACGCTCATTTCGCTTTTTTGTTCTGTTTTTTACGTATTGATTTAAAACATCTAGTGGAATTTCATAAGATTTTTCGTCAATTAACTTACCATCTCTAGTAATTTTAAAAGTATAAAGACCATCTGCATTATTTAATTTATTGTTTAGTCCGTTTGTATAAAATCCAGAACAAATCATATATCCTTCAAAAGATTCAAAAAGTGAGATTCCATTTATAAATTTATCTCCTAAATCAATTTTAGTTTTTTCAATTTCTGAAGAGCCTTTAGAAAGTCTGAATAATTCCATGTGATAATTAGCCTCGTCATCCTTTCGCCTTTTTTTGTCTTTGTTACTATCATCGTGAAAAACTTTTGCTAATAAATATCCATTCCCTTCAGAATCGACTGCTAGATCTTCAACATCCATTCTTCTTTCTGTATATGGCATTGTATATTCATTTGACCACAGTTTATTCATCGAATTGTCATAGACTTCTGTTCCTATAATATCGTAACTTTCTTTATCATTTTTTTCTTCAGGTTTTCTTCTATATTGGATTAATATTTTTGATTCGTCCAAAGAAGTTAAAAAATCAAATTTATCTGTAACACCTACTCCAAAAGCAAAAGGTGCAGAAATTCCAGCAGTTGAAGCAAATGTACCAGCTAATCTTCCATCAATATCTATTAGTTTTACCGCTTCTCCTTTAAACTCTCCAGTTTCAAAATTTATTTCTCTATAAAAAAGTTGTTCGTGTTGTGTTTTTCGTCCGGTCCAAGAAGAATAAAAAAGATAAAATTTATCCTGTAGTTGTTTCATACCCTCAACCATATAATTATCTGGAAAATCTTTATATTCTTTAGCAGCAATTAACTTTAAGCTTGCTACATCAAACTTTTGAAGTACTATATTTTCTTTCCAAGGCTTTACACTCAATATTTGATTTCCATCTGAAAAATAATATTTTTTTGGAGCATCATAAACTTGATAAGGTTCACTTACTGTATAATTATAATCTGCCGATAGTTCTTTTTGTCCATAATTATAAAAGGGTGTTACAAACAGTAATAAATAGAATAATATTTTTTTCATTGTCAATAATTTTTACGTGTTATTGTTGGTAAACATAATGAAATAATTAAAAAAACATTTTTTAATAGCGTTATTGAAAAGGTATATAGAGCTGTAATAAAATTGACAAAACCTCTTACGCATTGAATGCCAGATGATTCAAATTTGATTTTAAAATAGATTATTTTTTAAAATAAAAAATCCCGACCTATAATGATCGGGATTCATTTTTTGTTGGCCCACTAGGGCTCGAACCTAGACTCTTCTGTACCAAAAACAGACGTGTTGCCAGTTACACCATGGGCCAATACCGTAATGCGGTTGCAAATTTAATACAAAGTTTGTTTTGAACAAACATTTTTTTATAAAAATAACACCTTTCTCACAGAGTGTGATAAAATATAAACAAATTGCAGTACGTTAGACATATTTAACGTGCGAAACTATACATATTATTAGTAAATTCGCCACAACAAAATTTGTCACATATATGAGTTCCTTTACGTTTAAAAAATGGAATAACATTTTAGGATGGTCAGTATTTACAATTGCATTACTTACTTACTGGCTTACTGTAGAACCCACAGCAAGTTTTTGGGATGCTGGAGAATATATAACCACCGCAAGTAATCTTGAGGTTGGACATCCCCCAGGAGCACCACTATATCAATTACTAGGAGCGTTTTTTTCCATTTTTGCTATGGAAGCATCAAATATTGCTCTTACAATTAACTTAATGTCTGTTTTTGCGAGTGCATTTACAATTTTATTAATGTTTTGGTCACTAACGATTTTGTTGACTAACATAGTTTCTAAACATCAAGAAATCACTAAATATAATGAAATTGCTATTTTAGGAAGTGCCGCAGTTGGCGCCTTAGCATTTACATTTACAGATAGTTTTTGGTTTAATGCAGTTGAAGCAGAAGTATATGCCATGGCAACTTTAATTATGGCTGTTCTTTTTTACTTAGCGTTACGTTGGGAAAGAGAGATGAATACTCCTCGTGGAGACCGATGGGTAATTCTTATTGCTTTTATTATTGGACTTTCTTTTGGAGTTCACTTTCTAGGTTTACTTACTATTCCTGCCATGGGCTTTTTGTATTTTTTCAAAAATTATAAAAAAGTTACTATTAAAAACTTTATAGTTGCTAACCTAGTTACTGTAGCTATATTGCTTTTTATATTTAAGCTTTTATTACCAATGACAATGAAGTTTTTTAGTGCTTCCGAACTATTTTTTGTCAATACTATTGGAATGCCATTTAACTCTGGAACTATAGTTGCGGGCCTATTATTTATTGCATTATTTTATTTTGGTTTAAGGTACACTAGAAAGAAAAACTTCACTCAATTAAATACATTATTACTTTGTGTACTTTTCATTTTTATTGGTTTTTCAAGTTGGTTAATGCTTCCTATTCGTGCAAATGCAGGTACCGTTATTAATGAAAACAATCCAAATAATGCTCGTGAGTTATTAGCTTATTACAATAGAGAACAATATCCAGAAACACATTTATTTTATGGACCTCTTTTTACTGAAGCATACGTTGGTTTAGACCCTGTAAATACTTATAAAGACGATAAACCCAAATACGAGAAAGACACTAAAACTGGTAAATATATAATTGTAAATAATTATAAAAATTACAAACAAAACTTTGATGATAAACAAAAAGCATTTTTGCCTAGAATGTGGAGTACAGAGCACAATGCAAATTATTTAGAATTTACAGGTGGCTTAGAGTTTTCAATTAAAAATGAATTTAGAGGGGAACCTCGATTGGTTGAAGAAGTCTCAAAGTTTAAAGAGGCCTATGCAAAAGGATTGGTAGACAGTGAAGACTACAATAGCTTTTTAATGAATTTTAGTGAATATCTAGAAATCGAAAAAACTTCCTTTTTTCAGAACATGAAATTTATGTTCGAGTATCAATTTGGATATATGTATTGGCGTTATTTTATGTGGAATTATGCTGGAAGACAAGACGATATTCAAGGACAATACACAAATCAAAATGGAAACTGGTTAAGTGGAATTAAATTTATTGATGAGTTACGACTAGACTCACAGGATAATTTACCTACTGATGCTGCAACAAACAAAGCCCGAAATACGTATTATTTTTTACCTCTCATATTGGGTATTTTAGGCATTATCTTTCATTTTAAAAACGACCAGAAAAACTTTTGGGTACTATTAGTATTTTTCCTCTTAACAGGATTAGCGCTTAAAATTTACCTCAACGAACGCCCTTTTGAGCCTCGAGAAAGAGATTATGCTTTAGTAGGATCGTTCTATGTATTTGCATTATGGATAGGATTTGGCGTGTATGCGTTATATGAAGTAGTAAAAGATTATTTAAAACCCAAAATTGCGATACCATTAGTCTTAGCTGCAACTACACTTGCCGCTCCAGTTTTATTAGCTTCACAAAACTGGGATGATCATGATAGATCTGGAAGATACACTGCGCAATCTATGGCAAAAATGTATCTAGATTCTTGTGATGAAAATGCAATATTATTCACCATTGGTGATAACGATACTTTTGCACTTTGGTACGCACAAGGTATAGAAGGATATAGAAGAGACGTAAGAGTAATTAATACAGCACTTTTTGCCACAGACTGGTATATTGATGACATGAAGAAGAAAGCCTATGAAAGTGACCCTATACCTTCTCAGTTAACTCATGACAAGTATAAATGGGGATCTAGAGATTATTTGTTTTACCAGCAAACTAATCAAGATACTATTGATATAAAAACTTGGATGAATTTTATAGCTAATGATAGTCCTGCTACAAAAGTTGAATTCCAAAACGGACAGGAAATAAATACTTTTCCTTCAAAAATTATAAGAATCCCTGTAGATAAGGAAGCTGTTCTACGTAATGGAATTGTAGCACAAAAAGATGCAGATAAAATTGTTCCCTATATCGATATTAACTTAAAAGGAGACGTTATTTATAAAAACCGTCTTTTAATGTTAGATATTATTGCTAACAACAATTGGGAAAGACCTATTTATTTTAGTGGAGGAAGTTTTGGTGATGATGATTACTTATGGATGAAAGAATATCTTCAACTTGAAGGAGTAGTATATAAATTAGTTCCTATAAAGAGTGACCAGGATAAAGATAATCCTTTTGATATGGGTCGTATTGATAGTGAAAAAATGTACGACATTGTCATGAAATGGGATTGGGGTAATAGTGGTAATCCAGATATTTATCATGATGTAGAAACAAGAAGAAACGGTATCACTTACCGTAGTAATTTAGCTCGCTTATCTGAAACTCTAATTTCTGAAGGTAAAAAAGAAAAAGCTGAAAAAATATTAGATCTGGCAATGGAAAAAATGCCTGTTCAATATTTTGAATATTACTCGCTGCTTGAACCTTACATTGTAGGCTATTATAATATTGGAAAACCAAATAAAGCAAGAAAGATTTATCAAGATGTTTCAAAAAAATACAAAGAAAAGCTCGTTTTTTACAATGGTATGGGAGTAGACTCACAAATAGACATTCGCCAAGATATTTATAGTGCAATGGAATATTATAGAAGATTGGTTGGTGTTATTATAATGAATGACTCAGATGAATATGCTCGTAAAGAAGCAGATGAATTTAATGAGTACATAAAACTTTTCCCTTATTTATATACTGAAGATGAAGGAATTGATTTAGACAAACAAATGCCAACAGATAGTCTTTTAGAAATCCCTTTAGACTCGTCCCTACTTAAGGAAATAGAAGCTGCTATAGAAAATAATTAAAGTGAAGCCTTACTTGGTTAAAATGCCCAAACTTGTACAATGGATTTTTTCCAAACGAGTTTGGGCATTACCAAATAATACTAATACTGTTTATCTTACTTTTGATGATGGACCAATCCCTGAAGTCACTCCCTGGGTATTAAGAGAATTAAAAAAATACAATGCAAAAGCTACTTTTTTCTGTATAGGAGATAATATAAATAAACATCCTGCAATTTTTAAGCAAATAATTAATGATGGCCATGGTATTGGCAATCATACATTTAATCATCTTAATGGTTGGAAAACAAATGCTAACAACTATATCGATAATGTTATAAAATGCGCTAATACAATTGAGGCTCAAAAAATTAATTCAAATAATAAAGCTGAAAAACTTTTCCGCCCTCCCTATGGAAAAATAACCTTGAAACAATCTAAAAATCTTCAGAAAAAAGGATTTAAAATAATTATGTGGGATGTTTTAAGTGCAGATTACGACAAACATATTACTGAAGAAACTTGTTTACAAAACGTTTTAAAAAATATTAAATCGGGAAGTATTATTGTATTTCACGACAGTTTAAAAGCAGAAAAAAACCTCCGATATGTATTACCAAAGGTTTTAAAAAATTTATCAAAAAAAGGTGTGACTTTTCGTTCTATTTAATACTCAAATTTAACGAAAAAACTGTAATAGAATTAACCCCAGAACCAAGCAGACGTTGTGCCCATATTTCTATATATTCGTTAGTAGCTAATTCTACTGTCCCTGAAATTGAATTACTAGAAATATCTGCATTACTATTAACACGCATCAAAGTATTTGTTTCAGTAAGAGTAGTAGTTCCATTTTTACGTATAAAGAAGGCATAATAATCTCCAATTCCTGTATCTCCGCCCACAGCATTTCCTCTTACCGATAATGCTGCGTTGATTTGAAAAGTTCTGGTTTTTTTACCTCTATATGTTAATCTATTATTTTGCAAAGAACTTACTCTAAGAAGGTTAACTCCAGTGGTATTATTTGGAGTGATTGTACCCGTTAGATTTGCAGGATTATTATCTGGCACAGATTGTACAAATCCTGTTACAATATCTCCAGTATAGTATATGTTTCCAGAAGCTACGAAATCGGTTTCCAACAATAACCCTGGCGAATTTACAAACCAATCATTTGTAAAATTAAAACCGTTATATATTGCAGGATTATACCCATTTACAAATTTTCCAGAGGTTAATGTACCAGTATATGCCGTTCCAAAAAGCACACCTTGTATTACTGTAGGATTAGAACTTACGTCAAATCCAATAGCTGTACCATTTACTTGACTGAAGCCACTTATTTTCTGAATTAAATTAAAAGTCCCTGTAAATCTTTCAAAGGTTCCTGTATTATTACCAAACCATCCTTGATTACTTAATAATAATGTACCAATATTATTATAAGTTATACCAGTTGTATTAGCAACATATTGAACTATATTAGAAAAATAGAGGCCTACTCCAGAAATTGTACCCACGCTTGCCATTCCCGCAACGATTGTATTTTGAAGTAATAAAGATCCTCCTCCAGTTATATTAAATGCAGTACCACCACCAGTAATAGTTATATTTCTAATACTTCCTCCCGTAGTACCAGCAAAAATATTACCAGAGGCTCTCACCAATTTATCTTCGTTTGCATCTTGACCAGAAACATATGCGTCATTAAGGTCTATGGGTGCAGCAAGATTAATAGTCCCATTAATTTCATATAGAGTATTTGAAGTTAACAGGTATTTTGATCCACCACCAGCAGCAAGCTCGGGAGCAAGATCTGTTACACTTTTAACAAGTTTAAAATTGTCTCGCTTTTCTGCTGTAGAATTAATTTTTGCCCAACTGGAAGTTGTTGTATCATAATAATAATAAGCTCTTAATGTTGTATCATAAACCAATAAACTATTGGCAGGAGTAGTAATAGCGTTTCTTTGAGCTGTTGTCATTCTAGGTAAAAGCAATCCTTGAGTAGTAGAAGTAAGATCTAATAATGAAGTAGCATTAGGATTTACAGTCCCTATACCTACTTGAGAATACGATGCAGTAATTATAAAAAAAGCAAAGAAAAATATTATGTTCCTATTGTAGAAAGAAGTGATAATTGTTTTCATGATGGGGATTTTTAAAAAAATAATGTTTTTCGTCGGTAAAATAAAACTTTTAGGCGTAAAAATTGTTAAAAGCCTTATTTTTTATTAAAAAGATAAACTGCTTTAAAACATATGGTTATATGTTTCAATAAGTTAAAAACTATTTTTAAATAAAATATTAATAAAAAAACCTTCGACTAAACTAATCGAAGGTTTTAAAAATTTCAATAACGTATATATTGTTCAAACATATTTTATAAATATTAATAAATCAGTAAATTAAGAAAAGGAATAATCAACCCGCTTGTGTCACTATCATTCTGTGCCCAAACTTCTATATAATCATTAGGCGCCAAGGTTGTAGTACCTGTAAATGAAACCGCTCTTATATCTCCTCCTCCTACTACTTTAGTAGAAATAGTTGTAGGTGATAAAACAACTCCGTTTTTAGCTATAAAAAAGGTAAAAAATTTGTTGCTTCCTACAGCATCTGCTGTAAAAGATGCCTGTATGTTAAATTTTCTAGTTTTAGACCCATCATAAGTAATTCTATTATTAACGGGTGCGGTTGTTCTAAACATCTCTGTAGATGCTGTAGTACCCGCAATTTTTGTCCTTCCTGTAGCTCCTGTCGCGCTAAAATTTGTCGTTGCAGAAGTAGTTATGTATATATTCCCAGATGCCACATCATCAATCTCTACAGGTATACCAGGACAACTAACAATCCATTTTCTTGTAAAATTATATCCAGTGTAAGGTGAAGTTCCTGCTACATAAGTTCCACCACCATAAAACACAACATCTTTTAGTATTGCATCACCATTAACAGTAGTTACACCAGTAACACGAAAACCAGTTCTACCTGCAAGCACATTACTATAACCTCCTACTTTTTGAATAAGATCAAAAGTTCCTGATAAGGTTTCATATGTTCCAGAATTATTTGAATCCCATCCTACATTACTAATTAAAATTCTATTTATATTATTATAAGTTATACCAGTTGTATTATTCACAAATTGAACAACACTAATAAACAATAATCCAAAACCACTAATTGTTCCAACAGAATTCGAGCTAGCTACAAAGCTATCTCTAAAAATTATGTTTTGCGAACTGGTTCCAGTTAGATTAAATACCATCCCTCCAGCACCAGGAGCCGATAAAGTAATACCTCTTATACTTCCTCCTGTCGATCCAGTAAACAATACTCCTCCAGAACGAAGTAATATATCTTCATTTGTATCGCGACCTGTGATGTATGCATTGTTTAATTCAATAGGAAATGAAACAGCTACAGTTCCATTAACCTCATAAAGAGTATTAGAAGATAACAAATATCTTGTACCTCCACCAGCAGTAAGTTCAGCACTTAAATCTGCAGCAGATTTTATGAGTTTATAATTTGTCCTTTTATCACTATCTGAATTAATTTTCACCCAAGTCGTAGTTGGTGTATCATAGTAATAATATGCCTTTAGTGTTATATCGTAAACCAATAAACTATTGGCTGGTGTAACAATAGCATTTCTTTGAGTGGTTGTCATTCTAGGCACAAGTAAACCTTGTGTAGTAGAAGTAAGATCTAATAATGATGTCGAATTTGGGTTTACAGTTCCTATACCTACTTGAGTATAGCCCATTGTAAAGGCAAAAAAAACGATAAAAAGAATGCTTTTTCTACCATAGAAATAAGTAGTTAATGTTTTCATTTGGGGAGTTTTAAATAATATAACAATTTTTGTGGGAAAATTATAAATTTTTACAGCACAAAATTGTTAAAAATTTAAAGCTTTGAAATTATATTAAATACTGATTATAAATATGTTATGTATTTATTTATTTAAAATTATGATAATTTTTAACATTCCCCTTTTAAAAAAAGGAAAATTTAATAGGAATTTGTAGGATTTTTAACAGATAATTAAAGATTTATTAGCACAATAGCTTTAACCTTTTTAAGGTTAAAAAACTATCACCTAGAACAATAAGTAAGAAAACTTTAAGAATAGTATTTGTAGAAAAAACTACATTCTTTTTTAATAATTTTTACATATAAATCTATACATACTCTTTTACCAATCCAATAAGCGTATTGGCATCTTGCTCTCCACTTTGGCGCCACTTCATTTCACCATTTTTGTAGATCATTAATGTAGGTAAACCTTTTACTCGCAATGCTTCTGCAAGTTCTTTGTTTTTTTCAACATCAATTTTTATAACACGTGCTTTGTCTCCTAAAGCGGCTGCTACATCTCTTAAAACTGGATGCATACCTTTACAAGCCTCATCCCATTCGGCATAAAAGTCCAACAGAACAGGAATTCGTGTTTCAATTAATTCTCCAAACTTTGACATTTATCTAGTGTATTACTTGAACAATTGTATTACAAATATAGCATTTCCCGCATATTATACGTTATTACTCTTTTTTTTAAGTTTAATTACTGTAATCTCTGGCCAAATTCCTACTCGACCTGGATATCCCAAATAACCAAAACCCCTATTAACATTAATGTATCTACCAAATTCTTGATATATTCCTGCCCAATTTTCGTATTGATATTTAACAGGGCTCCATTTTATCCATCCTGGTATTTCAATACCAAATTGCATTCCATGAGTATGTCCACTTAAGGTAAGCTGAAAATTTCTATCGTCATTTTTTACTTTCGCTTTCCAATGTGAAGGATCGTGACTCATTAAAATTTTAAAATCTTCTGTTAAAACTCCTTGACAAGCTTTGTCTAGATCTCCCACCTTTTTAAATCCATTTTCTCCCCAATTTTCAACTCCTACTAATGCAATACGCTCATTATTTCGTTCTAAAAACTTGTTGTCATTAAGTAATAAATTCCATCCCATTTCTTTTTGAAGATTTTTTAAATCTGAAAGATTTTTTTTTCGAGCTTCTTCACTTTCCCAACTTACATAATCGCCATAGTCGTGATTTCCTAATACTGAAAACACTCCATCTTTAGCTTTTAGTGTGGAAAATAGTGATTTCCATTCAGTCATTTCTTCAGCAACATTATTTACAAGATCTCCAGTAAACATAATTATATCACTTTGTTGTTCGTTAACTAAATCTACTGCATATTTTATTTTTTCAGCATTGGTGAAACTACCACTATGAATATCGCTTATCTGTGTGAGTGTATAACCATCAAAAGCTTCTGGTAAATCATCAAATTCAAGTGCGTATTTAAGTACTTTATAATTATACTTGCCTTTATACATTCCGTATAATAAAGAAAGAAACGGGATTGCAGCCACTCCTAATGCAATTGTACTAACAAACTTTCTTCTAGATGGAATATAAAATTCTCCACTTGTATCTGCAATTCCTGTTTTTGAAAATAATCCTGCTAAAAGTCTTAAAACATCCTCTCCAAACATAAAAATTATTAGGATGAGTTTTGGTACAAGAAAAACAAGAAAAAACCCAAAAATATACATACTCCCCGGAGCCATAAGTTTTGGAGATCCAGAAAAACCCAATTGATAAATTAAAGTAGATAATACAATAAGAGATGTAAAAATATAGATACCATAAATCCATTGATTTTTAGTTAATGTTTTTATGGCCTGAAAAGAATATATATCAATAAGAATGTAAATAGCAATAAAAATAATCCAACGTATCATACAAATGTGGTAAGTTTTTAAAGATAGTATGTTTTAAAACCCTGAAAATAATATTCACTTTTTTTTAACTGTTTTTGTATCTTTTCACCTCACAAACTACCAATGCAAAAATTTATTATTCTTACACTTACATTTCTTTTTTATCAAAGTTGCCAAAAAAAAGAATCCACTACACTTGCTCAAAAAGACAAATCATTAATTAGCTACGTCAATCCTTTTATTGGTACAGGAGGTCACGGCCATACCTATCCTGGTGCTACAATGCCATTTGGGATGATGCAATTAAGTCCAGATACGCGTTTAGATGGGTGGGATGGTTGTAGCGGATATCATTATAGTGACAATTATATTTATGGTTTTTCTCACACCCATTTAAGTGGTACTGGAGTAAGCGATTATGGAGATATATTATTAATGCCTACAAATGAAATTAATTTTAATAATGGAGCAGATGGAAAAAAGGGGTATAAAACACACTTTTTACATAAAAACGAGGTCGCAACTCCAGGTTTTTATAAAGTTACATTAGATTCAACAAATATTGAGGTTGCTTTAACTGTAACACCTAGGGCAGGAATGCATAAATATGAATTTCCAAATTCTGAAAATCAAATAGTAATATTAGATCTTGAACACCGGGATAAAGTTTTAGATTTAAATATAAATGTTCTTTCTGAAACCGAACTAAATGGATATCGCTTTTCTGATGCTTGGGCGAAAGATCAACGTCTTTATTATCATATTAAATTCTCACATCCTTTTACCTATAAAGATAACATTTCAAAAAATGTTTTAAAAGCTTCAAAAGCTGCTTTTCAATTTAATAATCCCAAAAACGAACCAATATATGTATCTATTGGTATATCTGCAGTAGATGAGGAAGGTGCCCTCAATAATTTAGAAGCCGAAATAGGAACAAAAAAATTCGATCAAATTAAAACTGAAGCTGAAAAAGTTTGGGAAAAACAATTAGAAAAAATAGTTATAGAAACTCCAAATGAAGATTATAAAACTAATTTTTATACTGCTTTATATCACACAATGATAGCCCCAAACTTATATCAAGATGTGGATGGTCGTTATCGCGGAATGGATTTAAAAATACACCAAACTTCAAATTTTGATTATTACACGGTGTTTTCACTATGGGACACCTATAGAGCTGCACACCCGCTATATACAATCATTGAACAAGAGCGTACAAACGATTTTATAAATACTTTTTTGGCAAAATATGATGAAGGTGGAATTATGCCTATTTGGGATTTATCTGCAAATTATACGGGTTGTATGATTGGTTATCATGCTGTACCTGTAATTGCAGATGCCTATTTAAAAGGGATTAATGATTATGATGTAGAAAAAGCATTTGCTGCTATGAAACATAGTGCTATGCAAGATCAATTGGGCTTAAAGTCGTATAAAGAATTTGGATACATTCCAGTTGAAGAAGAAAGCGAATCTGTTTCTAAAACACTTGAGTATGCATACGATGATTGGACGATTGCTCAAATGGCGAAATCTTTAAATAAAAATGAAGATTACGCTCTTTTTTCTGAAAGAGCTCAATACTATAAAAACACTTATGATCCAGATAGTAAGTTTATGAGAGGGCGTTTTAGAAATACTTGGTTTGCACCTTTTGACCCTTACGAAGTAAACTTTAACTACACCGAAGCCAATGCTTGGCAATATAGCCTATATGTACCTCAAGATATTTCTGGATTAATTAATTTAATGGGAGGAAAAGATGCATTTATAAATCAATTAGACACTTTGTTTACTGCAAAAGCTGAAACTTCTGGGAGAGATCAAGCAGATATCACTGGATTAATTGGTCAATACGCTCATGGTAATGAACCTAGTCACCATATGGCGTATCTTTATAATTTTGTAAATAAGCCCTTTAAAACTCAAGAAAAAGTACATCAAATTTTAACACAATTGTATCATAATGCTCCAGATGGAATATCTGGAAATGAAGATTGTGGACAAATGAGTGCTTGGTATGTTTTAAGCTCTTTAGGATTTTATTCTGTTACCCCTGCAAGCAATCAATATATTATTGGTAAGCCATTATTTGATAAAGCCACAATAAATTTAGAATCTGGTAAAAGGTTTACAATTGTTGCTAAAAATAATTCAGAAAAAAACATATACATTTCTTCTGCCACCCTCAATAATGAAAACTTAACCAGAACCTATCTTACACATGAAGAAATTAACAACGGTGGAACTTTAGTGTTTACTATGACAGATACCCCAACAAACTGGGGCACAAATGAAGAGGATATCCCAAAAACACAAATTAAAGATCATCTTATAACTCCTGCACCATATATTGCAAATGGAGATGTAGCTTTTAAAAATGAAACAACTGTAAATTTAAAAGTGGCTTCAAAAGAAGCAGAAATTTTTTATAGTTTAAATGATTCAGAATTTAAAAAATATACCCAACCCTTTTCTATTTCAGAAGAAAGTATTTTAAAAACGTATGCTCAAATTCGAGAAATAAAAAGTAATATTCTTACAACTCAATTCTATAAAATTGACCCAAACCTTAGTATAACATTAGAAACAGAATATGCCAACCAATATAATGGAGGCGGAAATAACGCTTTAATAGATGGTATAAGAGGCGCTCGTGATTTTAGAACTGGCGCATGGCAAGGTTATCAAGACACAAATGTAGTTGCAATTATAGATCTTGGTTCAGAAAAGTCTATAGAAAATATAAGTGTGAATTTTTTACAAGACCAACGAAGTTGGATTTTTTATCCAACTGAAGTACAATGCTTTGTTTCTAACAATCCAACTAATTTTAGTAAAAGCCTCCCTACGCAGAATATTGCTGCAGAAATACCTTCCGAAGAAACTGAATTAAAAACAATTCAATTTAATTTAAAAGGTAATAGTGCTCGCTATGTTAAAATTGTAGCCAAAAACTTAGGCGATTTACCAACTTGGCATTTAGGTGCTCCCTTTAAGGGGAAAGCTTGGATTTTTGTTGATGAAATCGAAATAAAATAAAATCATGAGTAAACAAATACTCTTTATATAGATTATGTGGGAATGACGATGCAGGACAAATGAGGGCTTGGTATATTTTTAGTAGTTTAGGTTTCTATCCTGTTACTCCTGGCTCTAATGAATATGAAATTGGAAGTTCTTTAATAGAAGATGCAACCATAAAATTAGATAAAGGAAAAAAATAATTATAAAAACTGAAAATCAAAGTAAAGAAAATGTCTATGTAAAAAGTGTAAGTATCGATGGTAAAATTATTGATCGCAACTTTTTTACCCATCAAGAATTGATGAGCAGTACAAAAATTACTTTTAAAATGAGTAATACCCCAAACAACTAACCAGATGAAACGTAGAAAATTTATACAAAATGCATCGCTTACTAGCTTAGGAGTAGTTGCTGGTGCGGCAGCATTAAGTTGCAATGATACCTCCAAAAATATTGAAATAACTTCTGAAGAAAAAGATAAAACCCCTCCCTTAAAAGGTTCCTTACCAATAGTAATTGCAACTTGGGATGTAAAAAATGCAACTTCAAAAGCTTGGCAAGTGTTAGAAGAAGGAAAATCATCACTTGATGCCATCGAACAAGGATGTAGGATAGAGGAAGCTAATGCAGAAGGACAATCTGTAGGAATTGGAGGGCTCCCAGACAGAGATGGAAATGTAACACTGGATGCTTGTATAATGAATAAAAATGGAGATTATGGAGCTGTAGTTTGTATGCAAAACATTATGCATCCAATATCTGTTGCTAGAAAAGTTATGGAAGACACACCGCATGTTATTTTAGCAGGTAAAGGAGCAGAAGAATTTGCAGTTTCAGAAGGCTTTAAAAGAGAGAATTTGTTAACAGAAGCATCAAAAAAGGCGTGGGAAGAATGGAAAAAAACTTCACAATATAAGCCTATTATTAATATAGAAAATCATGATACTATTGGGATGCTTGCAATCGATAAAAATGGAGACATCTCTGGTGGTTGTACAACTAGTGGTTTAGCATATAAAATGGCGGGGCGTGTAGGTGACTCTCCTATTATTGGATCTGGGTTGTTTATAGATAATGAAATAGGAGGTGCAACTGCTACCGGTTTAGGTGAAGAAGTTTTAAAAACTGTAGGTAGTTTTTTAATAGTAGAATTAATGAGACAAGGTAGAACACCTCAACAAGCTTGCGAAGAAGCTATTGGACGTATTATTAAAAAAAGTCCAAATTTTAAAGACTTTCAAGTTGGTTATATTGCTGTTAATAAAGCTGGAGAAACTGGGTATTACTGTATTCATGAAGGATATTCGGTAACTAAGTATCAAAATGGAATAAACGAAAATATCCCATCGGATTTTTACAACAAGGCTAACTCATAATTTATGTCACAACAAAAGTCCTATCGCTCTGCATTTATAACTATTACAATTTTATTTTTTCTATGGGGTTTTATAACCGTACTAGTTGATAGTTTAATTCCAAGATTAAAAGATGTTTTCGAATTATCTTATGCAAGAACAGTATTAGTGCAATTTGCTTTTTTTGCAGCCTATTTTTTCTTTTCGATTCCTGCAGGATTATTACTCTCTAAAATAGGTTATAAAAAAGGAATAATATTAGGTTTACTTACAATGGCAATAGGCTGTTTGCTTTTTTATCCTGCAGCTTCCAATAGAATATTTTGGGTCTTTCTAGTAGGTTATTTTACACTTGCAGCAGGTATTACTATACTTCAAGTAGCTGCAAACCCTTATGTAGCATTATTAGGTAGTGAAGAAGGTGCTTCAAGTAGATTAAATTTATCACAAGCTTTTAATTCATTAGGAACTACTATTGCCCCTATAATTGGTGCATTATTTTTATTAAGCGATACCATACAATCATCCGAAACTATTTCTACAATGGGTGAAGTAGAACGTGATAGTTATTATCTTTCTGAAGCTGCAACAGTACAAACACCATTTTTAGTTATAGCAGGATTTATTGGGCTATTAGCTTTATTTTTTATGTTTATAAAACTCCCGAAACTTATACAAGAAAGTCCTAAAGGAGGATATTTAAAATTATTAGGCAATAAAATTATGATGCTTGGAGCCTTAGGCATTTTTCTATATGTAGGTGCAGAGGTTGCAATTGGGAGCTTTTTGGTAAATTATTTTGTAGATATGAATCTTGCCGGAGTAGTTTTAGAAAATGAAACAATGATGAATATTGCTAATACTATTGCAAATATTTTTAACCAAACATTTTCTGGAAAAGATCCTAAATCGTTACTAGGTATATTTGTAATTTTCTATTGGGGAGGTGCAATGATAGGTCGATTTGTAGGATCCTATCTTACCCAAATTATGGCTCCTGCAAAAGTATTGGGAATTTTTGCGACACTTGCAATTGCTATGATTTTAATTTCTATGAATACAACAGGTTTAATATCTATGTGGACCATAATTTCTGTTGGATTATTTAATTCTATAATGTTCCCTACTATCTTTACATTAACATTAGAAGGGTTGGGAGATCTTAAAGCACAAGCCTCTGGTTTGATGTGTACCGCCATAGTAGGTGGGGCCATAATTCCTTTTTTATATGGTTTTTTAACAGACGAGTTTGGATTTAAATTTGCATTTATACTTGTAATAGCCTGTTATGGCTATATTCTCTTCTTTGGATTGTTAAAAAGAAAACAAGTTGCTTAAATCCAATTGATTAGAAAAAAATGGTCGAAAAAAATAAAAACCAATTCAATCAATAAATTTTGTAATTTTGCAGGACATAAGTAGGTTGGTAACGTAAGTTATCGATCAAATTTGGGGCGAAAAGTCATCACTTCTGTGATGGCTTTTCTATTTTTAATAATGCATCTTCACTTATTTTTCACAATACATACACAGAGAAGATTATTAAAACAATAACATCTACATAACACTTTAATAATGGTAACAAGATAAATTTGTGTCAATAGAGTTAATCTATTGTAAGTTTAAATTATGGAGTTAAAAAAAGACCGCTTTGAGGAGGGCGGTCTTTTGTTTTATAAATAATATTTGGATTTACTCACTAAAAACTTTTGCTCCATTTGCCTCCTGTTCTTTAAATTTCATCACAAGATCTAAAGCATCTGGAATTACATCACTACATAATATAATTAACGATCCTTTTTTTGCATTATTTACAGCATAAGTGATTGCTTCTTTTTCTGAAGGAATTATGGTAGTTTTCTTATTAGGGTCTTTCATCTTTATACCATCATTTAGCATTTTAATAAGCTCTTCTTCAGTTCTACCTCTTAATCTTTTATCTTGACGAATAATAATTTCATCACACATCTCGGCAGCGATACTTCCTATTAAGTTTGTATCTTCTTCTCTTCTATCTCCAACTCCTGCAATAATTCCAACTTTTACTGTAGCATCCATGCTATCTGTAAATTGTTTAAGTGCCTGCATACCTGCTGGATTATGTGCATAATCTAAAAGTATTTTAAAATTGTCGAACTCAAATAAGTTTAACCTTCCTGGTGTTTGAGATGCAGATGGGATGAAAGTTTCTAATGCAGCTTTCATATCTTCAATACTAATTCCTCTTACATTAGCAGCAATTATTGCAGCTAATACGTTTTGAATCATAAAAGATGCCTTACCTCCATATGTTAAAGGAATATTTTCAGCTTTCATAATTCTCATTTTCCAAGCGCCACGACATATAGTTACATATCCATTTTCATAAACTGCAGTAATACCTCCAATACGCTGTAATGCTTTAATTCTTGGATTTTCTTCATCCATTGAAAATAAAGCCAGATTACAATTAATCCCTCTGCGCATATCATATACTAAATCATCATCTGCGTTTAAAATAGCATACCCATTTGGCAATACAGTTTCTGGGACAACAGCCTTAACTTTTGCAAGTTGCTCTACAGTATGGATTCCTTTTAAACCAAGGTGGTCTGCAGCCACATTAGTAACCACTGCAACATCGCAATTTCCAAAACCAAGACCAGCTCTAAGTAATCCTCCTCTAGCACACTCTAGTACCGCAAAATTTACAGTAGGGTCTTTAAGTACAAATTCGGCACTTGCCGGACCAGTACAATCACCTTTCATTAATAATCTATTTTGTATATATACTCCATCACTAGTAGTATAACCTACCCTATACCCTTTCATTTTTGCCATATGGGCAATTAAACGTGAAGTCGTGGTTTTACCGTTAGTTCCAGTAATTGCAACAATAGGTATTCTGCCTGTATCACCTTGATTAGGAAAAAGTTTATCTACAACTGGCGCAGCTACGTTACGTGGTAAACCTGTGGTAGGGGCTAAGTGCATTCTAAAACCTGGTCCTGCATTTACTTCAAGTACAGCTCCGCCAGTTTCAGAAAGTGGTTTGCTTATATCACTTGTCATAATATCTATACCACAAATATCTAAATCTATAATTTTTGAAATTCGTTCTGCCATTGAAACATTTGCAGGATGTACAATATCTGTAACATCTTCTGCAGTTCCACCTGTACTTAAATTGGCCGTATCTTTTAAAATTAGTCTTTCACCTTTAGGGATTACAGAATCTACAGTATAACCTGCATCTTTAATAATTGTTTCGGTTAAATCGTTAATTGTTATCATGGTCAATACATTTTCATGACCATACCCTCTTCTTGGATCTTCATTTACTTTATCTACTAGTTGTTTTACAGTAGATACGCCATCACCAATAACGTGTGCAGGAGTTCTTTTTGCGGCTGCACAAAGCACATTATTTATAACTAGTAATCTATAATCTTCACCTGTTATAAATTTTTCTATAATAACTCTACTAGACACTTTTTTTGCTGCGTGAAAACCAACAAGAGCGTCTTCGTAATTTCTAATATCTACCGAGATTCCTCTCCCATGATTACCATCAATAGGTTTTATCACCAAAGGGTATCCAACATAACGACACGCATCTTCTAAACTGCTCTCACGGCTAATAATATCCCCTCTAGGAACTTCTACTTCTGCTTGTTCTAATAAAAATTTTGTGTCTTCTTTATCGCAAGCAATTTCTACTCCTATACTACTTGTTTCACTTGTAACTGTAGCTTGTATTCGTTTTTGATTTGCACCATAACCTAATTGACATAAAGAATATTTATTTAATCGTATCCACGGAATTCCTCTACTAGCAGCTTCTTCTACAATAGAGCCTGTACTAGGACCCAATCGTTCTGCTTCTCGAAGTTCTCGCATTTTTTGAATGTCTGCTTCTAAATCATATTCTTTTCCAGCAATTAATGCTTCACAAATATTTACTGAAGCTTCTGCTGCAAAACGTCCTACAGTTTCTTCGTGGTAAGAAAAAACAACATTATAAACTCCTTTTTCACCATAATCTCTAGTTCTTCCGAAGCCAGTATCCATACCAGCCAAGGTTTGAATCTCTAAGGCAATATGCTCAATTATATGCCCCATCCAAGTACCTTCATCAACTCTTTGGAAAAAACCTCCAGGTTCTCCTACCGAACAGCGGTGAGAAAACATGGTAGGAAACATTTCTTTTAATCGTTCACTAAAACCTTCAACTTTATTAGATGGAAAATTCTCCATATCTTCTAAATCCAATACCATTACAATTAATTTATGGCGACGAACCGACCAATAATTAGGGCCACGCATGGCATTGATTTCTCTTATCTTCATGTTGTTGATGTTTATAGTTATAGTTGCGAAAGTTTATAAATATATACAATTTTTTCAGAACAAAACGTGTATTTTTGCCATCATCAAAATAATAGAATGAGCGTAAAAGGAATATTGATTCCCATAGGAGGAAATGAAGATAAAGGTATTGAAACCAGCGAAATTTATCATTTAGAGTTTATAGAAGAAGGCATCCTTTCTAGGGTTGTAAAAGAAAGTGGTGGCACAAATTCTTCAATAATTATTATTCCTACCGCTTCCAGTATTCCTGTTGAAGTAGGTGAAAATTATCTGCAAGCATTTGGAAAATTAGGATGCACCAATCTTCATGTAATGGACATTCGAAAACGCTCTCAATCTGAAGAACAAGATAACATTGATCTTATTAAAAATGCAGATTGTATTATGTTTTCGGGTGGTGACCAATCTAAAATCACTCAAAAAATTGGTGGAACAACTATACACACAATTTTACTAGATCGTTTTAAAAAGGAACGCATTGTAATTGCAGGTACTAGCGCAGGAGCTATGTGTATGTCTAAAGAAATGATAACAGGTGGTGGTATTAAAGAGGCTTTTACAAAAGGTGCTGTAGGTATGGGTGTTGGAATGAGTTTTATTCCTAATCTTATTATTGATTCTCACTTTATAAGACGTGGGCGATTTGGTCGTCTAGCAGAAGCAGTAGCAAAATTCCCAAAATTATTAGGTATTGGTCTTGCTGAAGATACAGGTTTGGTTATAAAAAATTGTAATGAGGTTGAAGTTATTGGCTCAGGGATGGTAATTCTTTTTGATCCACGTAAATTAAAACACAATAATGAAAAAAGGGTAGATATAGGTTCTCCAATGTCTCTTACAAATTTAAAAACCCATATTTTAGCTAATGGAGATCGTTTTAATATTAAAAAGAAAAAAATAAAAGTGTCTCCTTACGGAATCCCAGTTACAGATCCTCAATCTTTATAAATAGCAATATTTTCTTCTCCTTTTGAGGTTTTAAATGCACGATACATACCTTCGGTATTAAAAGGCATTGCTACATTACCTTTTGCATCAACCGCAATAAGACCTCCATCTCCACCTATAGCAAGCACACGTTTATTTATTACTTCACTTGCAGCTTCTTGCAATGACATTCCTTTATATTCCATTAAGCAGGATACATCGTATGCTACTACTCCACGTATAAAAAATTCGCCACTTCCAGTACAACTAACTGCGCACGTTTTATTATTTGCATAATTTCCAGCACCAATCATTGGGCTATCACCAACACGGCCCCATTTTTTATTGGTCATACCGCCTGTAGAAGTTGCGGCTGCTATATCACCATATTGATCACAGGCAACAGCTCCTACTGTACCAAATTTTCCATCTTTTTTTACACTATGGTCTAATTGAAAACCTTCACTGTCTTTAATTCCTTGCCATTGTTGATAACGAACCTCATCATAAAAATAATCTTCGTCTTCTAATATATAGCCATTGCTTTTTGCAAATTGCATGGCACCTTCTCCTGCTAAAAAAACATGGTAACTTTTTTCCATAACATCTCTCGCTAAAGAAATAGGGTTTTTTATACCAGTAATTAATGAAACTGCTCCGGCTTGTAAATCTTTACCATTCATAATTGCAGCATCCATCTCGTGTGTACCTTCGGCTGTAAACACACTCCCTTTCCCTGCATTAAATAAGGGTGTATTTTCTAATAAATTAACTGCTGTTTCAACTGCGTCAATCGCATTTCCACCTTTCTCTAAAATACTATATCCAGCTTCCAAAGCGAATCTTAGTGCTTCTTTGTATTCTGTCTCCAACTCTGGCGTCATTAATCCTTTAACTAAAGTTCCGGCACCTCCGTGAATTACAATTGAAAATGGTTTCATACTATTTTATTTTTTAAGAGCGGAAAATTACGAATTGTGTTTCGATTAATTTCGGTTCAAGTGAGAAGTTTTGTAGTTTTATACACTTCATTAAATTTTAAAAATGTCAAACCAAAAAAGACTCTTTCTACTTGATGCTTACGCACTAATTTTTCGTGGGTATTATGCACTTATAAAAAATCCAAGAATAAACTCAAAAGGTCAAGATACATCTGCAATTATGGGATTTATGAATTCCCTTTTTGATGTCATTCGACGTGAAAAACCAGATCATCTTGCTATTTGTTTTGATAAAGATGGTAGTACAGAACGTACAGATTTATTCCCAGATTACAAAGGAAATAGAGATGCAACACCAGATGTTATTAAGCAGTCTATTCCAATAATACAAGATATAATTAAAGCGATGCACATTCCTTGTATTGAAATTTCGGGGATGGAAGCAGACGATATTATAGGTACTCTTGCTAAACAAGCAGAAAAAGAAAATTATCAAGTCTTTATGGTTACGCCAGATAAAGATTTTGGGCAATTGGTTTCAGAAAATATATTTATGTACCGTCCTGCTCGAATGGGTAATGCTATTGAAATTTGGGGAATTCCTGAGGTACAAAAACGTTTTGGAGTAGAACGGCCAGAGCAAGTTATAGACTATCTGGGGATGATGGGTGATGCAAGTGATAATATTCCAGGACTTCCTGGAGTAGGCGAAAAAACAGCTAAAAAATTTATTGCAGAATTTGGTTCTATGGAAGGTTTGTTGGCAAATACAAATAAGCTTAAAGGAAAAATGAAGGAGAAAGTCGAAGAAAACGGCGAGCTTGGGTTGTTATCAAAAAAACTGGCTACAATAAATATTGATTGCGATGTGAAATTTAATGAGAAGAATTATGAAATGTCAATGCCTGATGCTGAGAAAGTGCAACAAATTTTTGAAGAATTAGAGTTTAGAAGATTAAAAGATCAATTTTTAAAATTATTTTCTGCTGAAGGTTCTCAAGAAGAAGTTACACAAGTTTCAAATTCTGAAACTGCAAAAAAAGCTTCAAAATCTTCTGCAGGAAGTGGGCAATTTTCTTTATTTGGTGGAGATAGTCAACCTTCGCAAGATATAAAAGAGTATAGTTCTAGAAATACTATAGCTAATACCGAACATTTTTACCAAGCTATAAAACCTGGAATGGGTACTAATTTGTTTCTTCAGAATTTAATGAAACAAAAAAGTGTTTGTTTTGATACAGAAACAACTGGTTTAAATCCATTAACTGCAGAATTAGTTGGGATTGCCTTTTCTTGGGAAAAAGGAAAAGGATTTTATGTTCCATTTCCAGAAAATAAAGATGAGGCACAACAAATAATTGAAACGTTGAGACCCTTTTTTGAATCTGAAAATATTGAAAAAATTGGTCAAAATTTAAAATACGACATTAAAGTATTGGCTAAGTACAACGTTAAAGTAAAAGGCAAGTTATTTGACACCATGTTAGCGCACTATCTAATTAACCCAGATATGAGGCATAATATGGATGTATTGGCAGAGACTTATCTTAATTATACCCCTGTTTCAATTACAGAGTTAATTGGAAAAAAGGGCAAGAATCAACTTAATATGCGAGATGTTCCTCTCGAAAAACAAACAGAATATGCTGTAGAAGATGCAGATATAACGCTTCAGTTAAAAGAACATTTTCAAAATGAATTAGGGGAAGCTAATACTCAAAAATTGTTTGATGAAATTGAAATTCCATTGCTACGAGTACTTGCCGATATGGAATTGGAAGGAATTAATCTTGATGAAGATTTTCTAAAGAGTTTATCTTCAGAATTAGATTCAGATATTTTAAATTTAGAAAAAGGAATTTATGAGGAGGCTGGAGAACAATTTAACATAGCTTCTCCAAAACAATTAGGTGAGATTCTTTTTGATAAATTAAAATTAGTTGATAAACCTAAAAAAACAAAAACAGGTCAATATTCTACAGCAGAAGATGTCTTATCTTATTTAGCAAAAGACCATAAAATTATTAGAGATGTATTAGAATATAGAGGGCTTTCAAAATTAAAAAGTACCTATGTAGATGCTTTGCCAGAACAAGTAGAGCCTTTTACAAATAGAGTACATACAGATTACATGCAAACGGTAGCAGCAACAGGGCGTTTAAGTAGTAATAATCCTAATTTACAAAACATCCCTATTAGAACAGAGCGTGGACGCCAAGTACGTAAAGCTTTTATACCTAAAGACAATAATTATATCCTTTTGGCAGCAGATTATTCGCAAATTGAATTAAGAATAATTGCTGCTTTAAGTGAAGAAGAAACAATGATTAATGCCTTTAAAAATGGAGAAGATATTCACGCTTCTACAGCAGCAAAAGTATTTAATGTGCCTTTAAATGAAGTTACTCGTGAGCAACGTAGCAATGCTAAAACTGTTAATTTTGGAATAATTTATGGGGTTTCCGCCTTTGGGTTAAGTAATCAAACAGATCTTTCTAGAAGTGAAGCAAAAGAACTTATAGACACTTATTATAAAACGTATCCTAAATTACGAAATTATATGAGTGAACTAGTTGATTTTGCTCGAGATAATGGATACGTACAAACCGTACTAGGGCGTCGCAGGTATTTAAAGGATATTAACGGGAGTAATGCAGTTGTAAGAAGTGCAGCAGAGCGAAATGCTGTTAATGCTCCTATACAAGGAAGTGCTGCAGATATTATAAAATTGGCAATGATTAATATTCATAAAAAAATGAACGAAGCCTCATATAAAAGTAAAATGCTTCTACAAGTGCATGATGAATTAGTATTTGATGTATACAAACCAGAACTTGATGAATTAAAAGTTTTAATTAAAAATGAAATGGAGAATGCTTATAAACTTTCTGTTCCATTAGATGTAGAAATTGGAATTGGTGAAAATTGGTTAGAAGCGCATTAATTATTAATGACAAAGAAATGTTCTGAAATTATAAATCTTTTAATTAAAAAAAGTATATTCATTTATTCAACTAACAGGTTTTACATCAAACATATATGAAAAACATTTACCTAATTTGCCTATTACTGTTAATAGCTTGTCTTACCCCTACTTCAGTTTTTGCTCAATGTGAAGATGTTACTGTAGCATCATTAACAAATCCAGGACCATATGAAGTAGCAACTCTTACTGAAGCAGATGGTATACGAAATGGGCCAGACTATCTAGACGCAACAATATATTATCCAACAAATGCAATACCCCCTTTTGCAAGTATTGCTATTGTTCCAGGTTTCACTGCCTTACCAGCAAGTGTAGAAGAATGGGGACCATTTTACGCTTCTCACGGAATTGTAACAATTATTATTGGCACTAATTCTATTTTTGATTTTCCAGAACCACGAGCATTAGCGTTACTTGATGCATTAGAAACTTTAAGGCAAGAAAATATTAGAGCACTCTCCCCACTTGAGGGTGACCTTGATACAGATAAATTTGCAGTAAGTGGTTGGTCCATGGGTGGAGGGGGAGCACAACGAGCTGCTGTCCTTGACAATACAATAAAAGGGGTTGTGGCTTTATGTCCATATTTAAATAACCCACTGTTAAACCACCAAAGTCCCGTATTAATTTTTAGTGGTGAAGATGATACTGTTGCTCCTCCTACACAGCACGCCACTAATCATTATAATGTAACTCCAAACACTACCGAAAAACTACTTTTTGAAATTGAAAACGGTGATCACTCGGTGGCGAACACTCCCAATGGTGGAGATGGAGCAGTAGGCAGAATTGCACTTTCTTGGCTTAAATTATATGTTGAAGAAAATGATTGTTATTGTCCATTACTTACAAACTCACTTTTAAACAATCCTCCTTCAGCTTCTTATGTAGAAACAAATATAGAATGTGTTGTATTAGATATAGCAGAAAACACTCAAGACATACGTGTATTTCCTAATCCTACTAAAGATATTATTAACTTAAATATTGAAGGCGAAATATATTTTAAATTATACAACTCAATTGGGCAAAAAGTATTAGAAAATCAGCTTATTGGGAATAATAAACAAATTGATTTATCAAATTTTTCAGAAGGAGTTTATTTTGTACGTGTTGATGATGTAACAATTAAAATTTTGAAAAATTAACCTTTTTAAAATCTTTTAATTCAACATTATTAGTTTGTTTCTACAATACAAATCGATAAGTCGCTTTAATTAAAAAAGTATTTTGAGGACGTTGACCAAATATTTGATTATCTACAATTGTACTAAAATCATTGTCTGGATCTCCTAACCCATTTATGCCTTGAGACCAGACAAAAAATATCTCAGATCCCGGAATATACTCCCACCGAACTACTAGGTTTGATCGATATTGTACAAATGCAAAATTAGGATCTCCAAAAGAGTAATCTTCTGCTCCATCTGTATCTTCATCTACAGAATAAGTTTCACCATTAAAAGATATTTGGTCTGGAGTATAAAGAGTAATTCTCTCGTTTAAATCTTCGGCTATGGGGTTATTTACATAATTAAAATTCGAATATTTGGCTCTAAATATAAACGGTTGCCCGTAATATTGAATTGTAAGGTTAGGATTAATATTATAATTTACTCTTAATGTCGTGCTTATTGTTTCATTATCTATTTCGCCAAGTATGTATCGAGTTACGCCACTAAAATCTTGTTGTGAAACATATTGAGTTTTACTAGGATTTTCTTCATAATTAAAGTCCAATGATAAGCTCAAACTATTAAAAGGCTGGTATCTAGCTCCTATTTCATAATTATAGAAGGCAAAATTATTTTGTGTTGCTTTCGAATTTACATGACCTGCTCTAAAACTTAACTTCTTTCTTTGGTCTGTTCCTGAAAAGAAAAACCAATAATTTTCTTCATTATAACGCCATCTAGGACCCCCTCGCAAAAATGTATTTACATAGATTCGAGGCTTATGTACACCCCCTATTTCACTCCACCAATTATTTTTCCAATTTACATAACCCCCAAGTTCATATTGCATACGGTTATAATTACCTTCAAAATCAAAAGCTGTTGAAATATTACCTCTTACATTTGCTTGACGAAACCAACTAGTGGGTTTATTCCATAATCGGCGAGCACCCATATATTGTCTAATATCATCTGCTTGTCTTAAAAAACCAATATCATTAAGTTCATACTCTGGAGATTTCCAGTTTCCTCCAAAATAATATCTCCAGTCACCTCCTCCTCCTTTACCTATTTCAAAATTTCCTCCTGTACCTGTTAATGACGTTCTCGTAGGATCTACTTCTACATGGTCTGCACCTTCTCGCTGAAACAAATGAGTTATAGTAGTTTGAGTTTGTAGTATTGCCTCTTTACTTCCTCTTACGTGGCTAAAAGTTGCCTTCCCGTTAATATAATAAGTACGTTCTTTCCAATTATGCTGAAAGTCTAAACCTCCAGAATATGCTTGAGAATGTAAAAAAGAAACATTTGGATCTAAATTACGGTGTGTTGCCGTAAATACTCCACCTACATAACTATTTCTATCATTAAAATCTTTTTGAACACGTCCAACCAAATAGTTGGTTAATGGCTCTACCAATACCTCTTCTTCACTTCCGTCTGTATTAATTACATCTGCAAATTCTTTTGAAGTTATACTTTCTAAAAGACCCACAGTCCATCCATTTTTTGTTTTTCCACTAAATTTTGCTGCCCCTAATATTGTTGTATTATTAGGTTGGTCTACATAGACAGTATTGGGTCCAAAAGCAGAACCTTGAGGACTTCTTCCAATTCTCCTTGAAAAAAATAAGTTATCTGCACCACTTCCTAAATCATAATCGAAAACACTTTTATTTTCAACAAAAAATGGCCTACGCTCTTGAAAGAAAATTTCAAAACCGTCTAATGTAACAGCTCCTGGATCTGCGTCTACTTGTCCAAAATCTGGGTTTATAGTTAAATCTACTGTTAAGTCGTTTGTAATTCCAATTTTAGCATCCAGCCCTCCTGTTACCTTAGTGTCATTACCATCTAAAAATGGATTTCCTTCTTCAGCTTCATAGGTATCTAATTGAGAAACTAAATAAGGCTGAATTTCTAATTGTTTCTGTGGAATTAAACCTTTTATTCCTCTTAATTCACCAAACTCACTTACCCATCCTGGAGGGTTTGCAGGTAAAGGCTGCCAAGTAGATCGCTCTTCATTATTAAAATAACGTCTGGTAGATTGTAAACCCCATATTTGTTCATCGGAAGCGCTAAATCTTAATTGACTTAGAGGGATTTTTAACTCTGCTGTCCAACCTTCTGCATCAATGTTTGTTTTGGTATACCATATAGGATTCCAACTATCATCAAAATTTCCATTATTTGAAATAAATTCATCTCCTTTTACACCAGATGCAGAAATAGTAAATGAAAAACCAGTTCTATCATCTCCATAACTATCTATATTAATCTCTACCCAATCTCCAGGAAAATCATCTCTTCTTCCCATTCTTCTTTCAATAGTGAGGGGGTCTTTTTGGTAACATCTAAAGGCAACATATAGATTTTTTTCGTCGTAAACTATTTTCATTTTAGTTTGTTCTGTAGGGGGCGTACCATTGTCTGGTTCAAACTCAACATAATCTGTTGTCCACTCTACAACATCCCAAGAAGCATCATCTATAATTCCATCTATTCTTGGAGCTTCTAATTTTCCTATTGAATTTGTTGTATATACTCTTTTATTAATAGTACTATTTTCTAAAGAATCTACTTGTGAAAAAGCTGTTATTGTACAGAAGAAAATGACGAATGCCAGAGGTGAATTCTTAAATGTCATGTTAGTTAGTTTATATAAATGACTGAAAAATGTTTTTTAAGTGACACTTTCAAAAGAATTTTAAGATAATTTTAACATTTTAATCTTATTAAATTTAATTCTTCAAATACCCTATCTTTAAGGTTTATAATAAGCACCTATGAAAAAATTAATGTCGAAAAAGAAACCTGCTTATAAGATTTCTAATTTACTTTCAGATTATCTCACTCGTCATGGAAGAAATATAAAAATTCCTATATATTATGATGACTTATTGCGTTTTCAAGGTTCTGTTTCAATTTATGATAAATATGGAAATGACACGCTGTGGGTTAGTACGTATTATTCAGAATTTGAGCGAGAAGAGATTGAAGTAAGTTTAAAAAAAATGTATTCTATACTCCACGCAGATGGTAATGATGTTGTACTTCCTTATTTAAATATTGATAGCATAGATTATTGCACCTTTGGGAATACAAAACCATTCAGAATAAAAGTTAGAAATATTTTAAATGACAATTATATTTTTCTATATATAAAAAAAGCCGATGCTTCAAGAATATATGGTCTAGAATTAGAACACCTATTGTCTCCAAATCATATTAATTTTCTGGTCCACGGAAACACCTTAATAGAAGAGCATATTTCTGGTATTCCAGGTGATGACTTTATTACTCATAATCTAGACAATTGCTCAGACCAAGATAAAAAAGAAATAGCCAAAGAGTTTGTAAAGTTTAATGAGCGCTGTTTTGTACGATTATTAGGAGATATGCGCTCTTATAATTATGTTATGGTTTTAACGCACGATTTTGACAGAATACAGTATCGCATAAGAGCCATAGATTTTGACCAGCAAAGTTATGAAGGAAATGCAAAAGTTTATAGACCACAGTTTTTAAAAGAGAATAATAAATTGGTTAAAATGACATTGGCATCATTACAAGAACAATCTATTGAACAATATAAATTAGAAGAACGTTCACTTCTTGCAAAAAGAGCAAATAGCGAGAAAGAAAGATTAAATGAATTATTAGATTGTATGATGGTGGATTCTATATCAACAAAATCTAAAATTAAAGAATTAAAAAATGAGTTGTTTAATTTAACTGGGGATGTGAACTTTAAGAAAGCCACCAATATGGGAGAAATATTAAATAGCGCTTTACGGTTTGTAGTTCGTAATTACAAAAATGAAAACCCATATATAATAAAGTAGTTTTCTCGAAAATTATATAAATTATAAAATAATGATCTCAATAATTAGAACCAATTCTCAAAATAATGATTTTGTAAGTCTTGTTAAATTACTTGATGAGGATCTTGCGATTCGAGACGAAGAAGAGCATTCATTTTACGATCAATACAATAAAATAGCTACTATAAAAAATTGTGTTGTTGCTTATAACAATAATAAACCAGTAGGATGTGGAGCCATAAAATTATTTGATCCTTTTTCTATTGAAGTTAAAAGAATGTACACATTACCAGAGAGTCGCGGCAAAGGCATTGCATCTTTAATATTAAACGAATTAGAACAATGGGCCAAAGAAATTGGTGGTAAGAGGTTTATTTTAGAAACTGGCAAAAAACAACCTGAAGCTATTGCACTTTATAAAAAAAATGGATTTAGATTAGTTTCAAACTATGGTCAATATATAGGAATAGAAAACAGTCTGTGTTTTGAGAAACATATTTAAAAAATAAAACTTTCATAAAAAAAATTAATATTTTATTATGCGTGCATAGTAAATTGTATCTTTAGCAATAATATTTAGTTCTGTTAATTATTTAATTCAGTTTTCAATGAAAATCAAAAAAGTATTAGTTGCCAATAGAGGAGAAATAGCCATAAGAGTTTTAAGAGCCTGCACAGAGATTAATTTAAAAACTGTAGCAATTTACACCTATGAGGATCGCTATTCGCAACATCGCTATAAGGCAGATGAAAGTTACCAGATTGGAGAAAACAACGAGCCTTTAAAACCTTATCTAGATGGAGATCAAATAATATCACTTGCAAAATCTAAAAATGTAGATGCAATACATCCAGGATATGGCTTTTTATCTGAAAACTCAAATTTCGCTAGAAAATGTGCAGCCAATGGAATAATATTTATTGGTCCAGACCCTAAAGTCATGGATGCCTTAGGTGATAAAATTACAGCAAAAAAAATCGCAACTAAATGTAAAGTCCCTATTATTGAAAGCAATAAAAAGAAATTAAGTTCTTTAAAAATTGCACTTTCTGAAGCAGCATTAATTGGATATCCCTTAATGCTAAAAGCGGCTTCTGGAGGTGGAGGTAGAGGAATGCGAATTGTAAGAACGGATGAAGATTTAAAATTATACTTTGATTCTGCTCGCAATGAAGCTTTAAATGCATTTGGAGACAACACTATGTTTTTAGAAAAATATGTGGAGGACCCTAAACACTTAGAAGTTCAAATAGTAGCAGACAATCACGGAAACATTCGCCATTTATATGAAAGAGATTGCTCTGTACAAAGGCGTCATCAAAAAGTAGTAGAAGTTGCTCCTTCTTTTAATGTTTCAGAAAAAGTAAAACAAGAATTATATAAATATGCTGTTGCAATTGCAACAGAAGTACATTATAATAATGTAGGGACCGTAGAATTTTTGGTAGACAAAGAAGACAATGTTTATTTTATTGAAGTAAATCCAAGAATTCAAGTAGAGCATACTGTTACCGAAATGGTAACTGGAGTAGACCTTATTAAAACACAAATATTTGTTGCTGGGGGATATAAACTATCAGACAAGCAAATTAAAATTTATGCACAAGACAGTTTAGCAACTTATGGTTTTGCACTACAATGCAGACTTACAACAGAAGACCCCGAGAATAATTTTACTCCAGATTATGGTACAATTACAACCTACCGAAGTGCCTCGGGGATGGGAATACGTTTAGACGCAGGAAGTATATACCAATCGTATAGTGTAAGCCCATTTTTTGACTCTATGCTTGTAAAAGTTTCTGCACATGGTAGAACTTTAGATGGTGCAGTTCGTAAAATGACGCGTGCCTTAAAAGAATTTAGAATAAGAGGCGTAAAAACCAATATTCATTTTTTACAAAATGTGATTCAGCATGATACTTTTAAAGAAGGAAAAGCTTCAGTAAATTTCATACAAAATACACCGGCACTATTCAACATAAAATTATCTCAGGATCGAACCACAAAGATTACTAATTATTTAGGTGAAGTAATCGTGAATGGTAACCCTGATGTAAAAATAAAAGATGACAGTAAAGTTTTCAGAAATGCAAAAGTTCCCAAATTTGATATAAATGCGCCTTATCCAAAAGGAACTAAAGATTTACTTACAGAATTTGGTCCAGAAAAATTTTGTACATGGTTAAAAAACGATAAGAAAATTCATTATACAGATACCACTATTAGAGATGCCCATCAATCTCTTTTAGCTACAAGAATGCGTACTCATGATATGCTTAAAGTAGCCGAAAGTTTTGCTAAAAATCACCCAAACACCTTTAGTATAGAAATGTGGGGAGGGGCAACCTTCGATGTGTGTTTAAGATTTTTACATGAAAGTCCATGGACACGATTAAGAGAGTTGCGTGCTTTAATGCCAAACATATTATTTCAGATGTTATTGCGAGGATCTAATGGAGTTGGTTACAAAGCGTATCCAGATAATTTGATAGAAAAGTTTATAGAAAAATCTTGGGAAAACGGAATTGATATTTTTAGAATTTTCGACTCTCTTAACTGGGTAAAAGCTATGGAGCCCAGCATTAACTATGTACGAAATAAAACGGGCGGAATTGCGCAAGCAGCAATTAGTTATACGGGTGACATATTAGACCCAAAAGAAACAAAATACAATTTAAAATATTACACCAAACTTGCCAAAGATCTCGAAAATGCTGGCGCACACATGATAGCAATAAAAGATATGGCTGGTTTGCTTAAACCTTATGCTGCTGCAGAGTTAGTTGGGGCATTAAAAAACACTGTTAAAATACCATTGCATTTACATACACACGATACATCCTCAATTCAATCTGCAACATATTTAAAAGCTATTGAAGCGGGAGTAGATGTTGTTGATGTTGCATTAGGAGGACTTTCTGGATTAACATCTCAGCCCAATTTTAATGCTGTAGTCGAAATGCTAAAACAACAAGATCGTGCTCATGAATTTGATATAAATAAGCTCAATGAATTTTCAAATTATTGGGAAGATGTTAGAGAAATGTATTATCCATTTGAATCTGGATTAAAAGCAGGAACAGCCGAAGTCTATCAGCATGAAATACCTGGCGGACAATATTCAAACCTTCGCCCTCAAGCAGAAGCTTTAGGTTTAGGGAATCGTTTTACTGAAGTAAAAAAAATGTATGCTCGCGTAAATACAATGTTTGGTAATCTAGTTAAGGTAACTCCTAGTTCTAAGGTGGTGGGAGATATGGCCATTTTTATGGTAACAAATGATTTATTCCCTGAAGATGTAGTGGAACGAGGTCATGAAATTTCGTTTCCAGAATCTGTTATTAATTTCTTTAAAGGAGATTTAGGACAGCCTATTGGAGGATTTCCAAAAGAACTTCAAAAAATAATATTAAAAAATAATAAATCTTATACAGATAGGCCAAACGCACACCTTACTCCTATCGATTTTGATGAGGAGTTTAAAATTTTTCAGAAAAAATATCAAAAAGGTTTTACGAGACCCCTAGAGTTTGAAGATTTTCTATCCTACAGTTTATACCCCAGAGTGTTTGAACAAGCCCATGAAAAATATAAACTTTATGGAAATGTAGCTATTTTACCTACTCCTAATTTCTTCTACGGAATGAAAATAGGTGAAGAAACAATGATTGATCTTGAACCTGGAAAAACGATAATTGTTAAACTGCTGTCAATAGGTAATGCAAACGAAGAGGGAATTCGTATAGTTTTCTTTAAAGTAAATGGAGAAAATAGATTTGTCGAAATAAAAGATGCATCCCTAAATATTAAAAAAGAAGAAAACGTAAAAGCAGAAACAGGAAATACTAATGAAATAGGAGCTCCTTTACAAGGTCTGTTATATAAAGTGTTAGTTAAAAAAGGTCAAGATGTAAAAGCTAATGATCATCTCTTTATTATTGAAGCAATGAAGATGGAGACTACTGTAACTGCAACAAAATCTGGTAAAATAAAATCTATCGTATTAAAAGCAGGAACAATGGTTATGAAAGATGATTTAATAATTACAATAGAGTAAAATGAAACTAATTTTAAAGTAAATTTTTAAAATTTTATAAATAGTTTCTAATAGTATTGATTATCAGCAAAAAAAATTAAAGTTGCCATCTTGTTTTTCAAATAAATAATACTACATTTGCACCCCGATTTATCCAAAAGAAGGAATGTTTAACTCTGGCTGTAGGTGAATGCAGACAGAAAAATTAATAAGAGTGGATACACTAAGTTATAAAACAGTATCAGCTAATAAAGCAACCGTAACAAAAGAGTGGTTGCATTTAGATGCTGAAGGTCAAAATCTAGGTCGCTTTGCGAGTGAAGTAGCAAAATTACTTCGCGGTAAGCACAAACCAAGTTTTACACCTCACGTTGATTGCGGAGATAACGTAATAGTTACAAACGCCGAAAAAATCAACCTAACAGGAAATAAATGGGAATCTAAGACGTATATACGTCACACTGGATACCCTGGTGGTCAACGTAGTTTGACTGCCAAAGAATTATTTGGCAAAGACCCTGCAAGGCTAATTGAAAAAGCTGTAAAAGGGATGCTTCCTAAAAATAAATTAGGAGCCGAATTGTTCAGAAATTTAAAGGTTTATGCTGGTACAGACCACGGTCAAGAAGCACAAAAGCCAAGAACCATTAACCTTAACGAGACTAAGTAATGGAAACTATTCACAAAATAGGAAGAAGAAAAACTGCTGTTGCACGTGTATACCTTACCGAAGGTAAAGGAAACATCACTATCAATAAGCGTGAGATGGAAGTATACTTCCCAACTGCAACACTACAATACAAAGTAAGACAACCGTTAGCTTTAACAGATAACGACAAAACCTTTGATATTAATGTAAATGTTTTTGGAGGTGGAATTACAGGACAAGCTGAAGCTATTCGTTTAGCAATTTCTCGCGCAATGTGTGAGTTAAACGACGAAAACAGAGGTATCTTAAAGCCAGAAGGATTACTTACTAGAGACCCAAGAATGGTTGAACGTAAGAAATTCGGTCAAAAGAAAGCCCGTAAAAAATTCCAATTCTCGAAACGTTAATCTTTCGAATGCATTTAGCAATCGAATTTTAAAAATATTTATTTGTTATACCACTAGATGTTTTACACTAGTGGTATAACTTTTAAAGTTTCAATTTAAATTGAAACATACGTTCATAAATTTAATTAATTAGCTGTTATCCGCATAATGCGGAAATTAGTTTAGCATCTAAACCATACGTTATACGGAGGTTGCTATCTATAATACACAGGAAAGTAAACTATTACAAAAATGGCAAACAACACAGAAGTTAAAGACTTATTACATGCAGGTGTACACTTTGGTCACCTAACAAGAAAATGGAATCCTAACATGGCACCGTATATTTATATGGAGCGTAACGGAATTCACATTATCAACCTTTACAAAACTGCTGCAAAAATCGATGAAGCAAGTGAAGCTTTAAAGAAAATCGCAGCTAGCGGAAGAAAAATTCTTTTCGTCGCTACAAAAAAACAAGCAAAAGACATCGTTGCTGAAAAAGCAAAGAACGCAAACATGCCTTACATCACAGAAAGATGGCCTGGTGGAATGCTAACTAACTTTGTAACTATTAGAAAAGCTGTTAAAAAAATGGCTTCTATTGACCGTATGAAACAAGACGGAACCTTCTTAACCTTATCAAAGAAAGAACGTTTACAAGTAGATCGTCTTCGTGCTAAATTGGAAAAAAACTTAGGGTCAATTAGTGATATGAGTCGTCTTCCTGCTGCATTATTTATTGTAGATACTACAAGAGAACATATTGCAGTTGCAGAAGCACAAAAATTAAACATCCCTATTTTCGCTATGGTAGATACTAACAGTGACCCTCGTGTTATTGATTATGTAATACCATCTAACGATGATGCTTCAAAATCTATCGACAAAGTTATGACAGCAGTTACAGACGCTATTATTGAGGGTCTTGCTGAAAGAAAGTCTGGAAAAGACAGCGATGATGATAATGAAGATAAGCCTAAAAAAGCTAAAGCACCTAAAAAAGCTAAAGCAGCAGACGTAGAGGTTCCTTCTAAAGATGCTAGCGACAAAAAAGCTATGAAAGATGCTAAGAAACCAGTAAAATTAGAGTCTAAAAAAGAGACTATGAAAAAAGCTGGTTTAACAAAAGAAGAAGAATAAATAATATAAATGTATAAGAGCGTAGTTCAGGCTACGCTCCTAACTATTATAAAAAACACAATACAATGGTAAAAGTAACTGCCGCAGAAGTAAATAACTTAAGACAAAAAACTGGAGCTGGAATGATGGACTGTAAAAAGGCATTAGTTGAAGCAGAAGGTAATATGGAAGAAGCAATTTCAATCCTTAGAAAAAAAGGACAAAAGATTGCTGAAAAAAGAGCAGATAGAGATTCTAGCGAAGGAGCTGTAATTGCTAAAGTAAATGATGACGCAACAAAAGGTGTTATTGTTTCTTTAAACTGTGAAACAGATTTCGTAGCAAAGAATGATGCTTTTGTTGAAATGGCACGTAAAATGGCAGACATTGCTATTAACACATCTTCAAAAGAAGAGTTTTTAAAAGCAAAATACGACGGGATGACTGTTGAAGAAAAGCTTATAGAACAAACTGGTGTTATTGGTGAGAAAATTGAGATAGGTGGTTTCGAAATTTTAGAAGCTCCATTTGTAGGATCATACATTCACGGAAATAAAATTGGCGCTTTAACTGGGTTATCTAAAAAAGTTGATAATGCAGAAGAATTAGCAAAAGATGTTTCTATGCAGGTTGCATCTATGGGCGCAACTACATTATCTTATAAGGATTTTTCTCCAGAATTTGTTGCATCAGAAACTGAAGCAAGAATTGCAGTAATTGAAAAAGATAATATCGAGCTAGGTAGATTAGGTAAAACTCTTAAAAATGTACCTCAGTTTATTTCAAGATCTCAATTAACTAACGAAGTATTAGCTAAAGCTGAAGAAGATGCAAAAGCAGAATTAAAAGCTGAAGGTAAGCCAGAACAAATCTGGGATAGAATTCTTCCTGGTAAAATTGAGCGTTTTATTGCAGACAATACAACGTTAGATCACGAAAAGGCGTTATTAGATCAAAATTTTATTAAAGACGATAAGAAAAATGTTGCCTACTATGTAAAAACATTTGGCGATGTAGAAGTTGTTGGATTTAAAAGAGTTTCTTTAGCGTAAGTTAAAAAAATAAATAATATTAAAACCGTCTTCAAAACATTTGAAGACGGTTTTTTATTTTAGTTACGTGCATCAATTATTTTCTTTATTTTTGCACCTGTAAATAACCACTATGCAATACAAAAGAATTCTTTTAAAACTATCTGGTGAAGCCTTAATGGGAAAACGCCAATATGGTATAGATCCTGACAGACTTAAAGAATATGCCGACGAAATAAAACAAATAATTGATAAAGGTGTTCAAGTTGCCATTGTTATTGGTGGGGGGAACATTTTTAGAGGTGTAGCGGGTGCAAGTCGTGGAATGGAGCGGGTGCAAGCAGACAATATGGGTATGCTAGCAACAGTTATTAATGGTTTAGCATTACAGAGTGCTTTAGAGAACGAAGGTGTGCCAACGCGTCTACAAAGTGCTATAAACATAAACGAAGTTGCAGAACCATTTATACGTCGTAAAGCAATAAGACATTTAGAAAAAAACAGAGTAGTTATTTTTGGTGGAGGAACAGGAAACCCATACTTCACTACAGACTCTGCTGCAGTATTAAGAGCAATAGAAATAAACGCAGATGTTATTTTAAAAGGAACTAGAGTTGATGGAATTTACTCTAGTGACCCAGAAAAAAATATAGACGCAACAAAATTTGACCATATCTCTTTTGATGACGTACTCAAAAAGGGTTTAAAAGTAATGGATACAACTGCTTTTACTTTAAGCCAAGAAAACGAACTACCAATCATTGTGTTTGATATGAACACAAAAGGAAATTTAATGAAAGTTGTTTCCGGAGAAAAAATTGGAACAAAAGTAAATTTATAACAACATCATTTTTTCTTTTTTAGTAATAACTTCAAAAGAAAATGGCATACTTATTGAAAATTTATAACTTAGATTAAAATAATAAATAAAATGGAAGAGGAGATTAAATTCATTTTAGACAGTACAAAAGAAGCAATGGATAATGCGCTTCGTCATCTTGAAAAAAAGTTTGTAAATATTCGTGCTGGTAAAGCTAGTCCTTCTATGGTAGGCAGTGTAATGGTAGATTATTATGGTAGCCCTACACCACTAAGTCAAGTAGCAAATGTAAATACCCCAGACGGTATGACCATTACTATTCAACCTTGGGAAAAAAATCTAATTCCTGAAATTGAAAAAGGAATCCATCTTGCAAACATTGGTTTTAACCCTATGAATAATGGTGAAAGTGTTATTATTAATGTCCCTCCGTTAACAGAAGAAAGAAGAAGGGATCTTGCTAAGCAAGCAAAACATGAAGCAGAAGAATCTAAAATTGGTGTCCGTAATGACCGGAAAAATGCCAATAATGAAATTAAAGATTTAGAAATTTCGGAAGATTTAAAAAAGAATTTAGAAATCGACATTCAAAAAATGACGGATATTCATATTCAGAAAATTGATGAAATTTTCGCAAAAAAGGAAAAAGAAATTATGACGGTTTAATTTCAATATTCGTTAAAGAATACACAATAAAGCGGCTATTATGCCGCTTTATTAATAGTTTTACTTTTTTAAAATAATTTCCTTTTGTCCTATATGCGTAAACTTCTTTGTTTTCTACCTCTTTTATTAGGACTAACTGTATTTGCACAAGAACCTGCCATACAAACTAAACAAGACACTACTGCAACCATAACTGAAAAAAAACAAAGCCCTTTTAGTACTGGTTTCTATCCTATTGGTTTTTTTGACATTGATTTAAAATACATTATAAAATATAATAACTACGAAGGCCTTAGGCTTGGAGTAGGAGGAGTTACTAACGAAAGACTTTCTGAAACCTATAAATTTGGTGGTTATATAGCTTATGGTTTTAAGGATATGGACACTAAGTTTAGTCTTGGTGGAAGTGCTAGATTAAATAAGGAAAATAATACTTGGATAAACTTATTTTACATAGACGATATTCAAGAAATAGCAGATTTTGATTACCTAACAGATGCAAGAGTTTATTCTGTTTTTGAACCTCGTTTAGTTAACGTAACTCAGTTTTACAAACATCGAACATGGCAAGCAAATATTCAGCATGAATTTTCCAAAAAATTTCTTTCAGAAATAAGAGTATCAAGAAGTCGCATAGATCAAATTGAAGACTATCAATTTTTTAATGATGGTACTATTTATAATAATTATGAAGTTGCAGAAGTCACAGCTTCAGTTCGAATAAGTCCCAAAACTAATTTTTTTACAACAGAAGATGGTCGTATAGAATACTTTGATGGATTTCCAAAAATTAGCGCACAGATTACCCAAGGATTTAAAGGTATTACCGGAAGTGATTTTAATTATACTAAATTTGGACTTAAGCTTGATTATTACATAAAAAGAACAAACCTCTCTTCTACTAATTTTTTGTTAGAAGGACTTCTTGCTACAGGAGATGTGCCTTTAACTCATTTATTTCATGCCTATCCTAATAATCCTACCAAAGATGAAATTTTGCAACGATTTTCTGTTGCAGGTAGAAGAAGTTTTGAAACCATGTATTTTGGTGAGTTTTTTTCAGATAGACTTACAACGCTTCAGGTAAGGCATAGTTTGCGTCGTTTTTATCTTTCAGATAAATTTAAACCAGAACTTGTAATTGTAACTCGTCACGCGTTAGGTGATTTAAGTAATAAAGAAGAGCACTTAGGAATTAATTTTAACACATTAGATCAATTTTATTCAGAATCTGGTTTCGAATTAAACAAAATTCTTTTTGGGTTTGGATTAAGTTTTGCATATCGCTATGGTTTCTATAGTCTTCCCGATTTTGAAGACAATGTATCTTTTAAATTTACCTTTTATCTTAAATTATAGGTATAGTTAACCCTTTAAGTGCATGGTATTTTAATACCTTTGTCGCACTAAAAAAGATGATTTAATTTGAATAAACTTTTCAGTATAGGATTTTGGAGTGCAATTGCTCGTTTCATATTAAGAAATCGCACTCTAATTCTTATTATAATTGCCGTTATTACAGTGCTTCTTGCTCTTCAATGGAAGCATATGAGGTTCACTTATACCGAAGCAAATTTACTTCCAGACGACCACGAAAATAATATTGAGTATAACAAATTTTTACAAGAATTTGGAGAAGAAGGAAATCTTATTGTTTTAGGTATTAAAGATTCTTCACTTTTTACACCTCAAAATTTTAAAGCTTGGAACAAACTATCTAAAGAACTTGGAGCTGCAGATGAAGTAGAATTAACCCTTTCTATTGGAGATTTACAGAAACTAGAAAAAAGAACCGATACCGAAGGTTTTAAAATGGTTCCATTTATTCAAGATTCCGTTTTTACAAATCAAAATCTTAAAAAATACAAATCAGAACTATTTAACAAACTCCCTTTTTATAATGGATTAGTGTATAGTCCCGATAAAAAATCTGTTAGATCTGCTATTTATCTTAAAAAAGATATTGTTAACACCCCAGCAAGAAAAGATTTTATAGATCAAAATTTAATTCCGAAAATTAAAAGTTTTGAAAAGGAAACTGGCATTAAAGTCCACACATCTGGAATGCCTTATATTAGGACACTTAATTCCCAAAATATTATTGATGAAATTGGGATGTTTATTGGCGCAGCGCTATTAGTAACTTCCTTAATTTTCTTTTTCTTTTTCCGTTCTGTTCGTGCAACTATAATATCGATGGTTACCGTAATTATTGGTGTAATGTGGGCCTTCGGAATTTTAGGATTGTTACATTATGAAATCACCGTACTCACAGCGCTCATACCTCCATTAATTATTGTAATAGGGATTCCCAACTGCATATTTCTTATTAATAAATATCAGCAAGAAATAAAACAGCATGGAAATCAAGCAAAGTCATTACAGAGGGTAATTGCTAAAGTTGGAAATGCAACTTTAATGACCAATGTCACTACAGCTTCTGGATTTGCCACCTTTATTTTGACTAACAGTAAGTTATTAAAAGAGTTTGGTATTGTAGCTTCCATTAATATCATTGCAATCTTTCTACTTAGCTTATTAATTATTCCTATTGTGTATAGTTATATGGCGGTTCCAAAATACAAACACCTAAAACATCTTAATAAAGGATGGATTAACACATTTGTAAATTGGATGGAACGTATGGTACGAGAACATCGTATTGCAATCTACATTTCTGCAGTTGCTTTACTCTGTGCTAGTATAATTGGAATTTTTAACATTAAAATTTCTGGAAGCATTATAGAGGATATGCCAAAAAATGCTCCTTTTTTTGAAGACATAAAATTCTTTGAAAAAGAATACGAAGGAATTATGCCTCTTGAAATAATGATTGATACAAAACGCAAAAAGGGAGTGATGAACCTAGCTACGTTAAAACGAATCGATGAGCTACAAGAATACATAAATGAAGTACCAGAATTCTCTAAACCACTTTCTGTAGTAGAATTAGTTAAATACTCTAAACAAGCTTATTATAATGGGAATCCAGAGTATTATCAATTACCAAATAGCCAAGAGCGAACTTTTTTACTATCATATGCTAAAAGTAGCGCTAATAGCACTAATTTATTATCGAGTTATGTAGACACGACAGGACAATATGCCCGTGTTACTACATTTATGAAAGACACTAAAACAGATAGATTTGATCGAATTGAAGAAGATTTAAAAGCGGAAGTTAATAAAATATTTCCTCCAGATAGGTACGAAGTTACTATTACTGGAAAAGCATTAGTTTTTCAAAAAGGGACAAAATATTTAGTAAACAATCTTATTATTTCACTTTCACTTGCAATTCTTTTAATTGCGCTCTTTATGGCTTGGATGTTTAGAAGTTTAAGGATGATACTTGTATCTTTAATTCCAAATTTACTGCCTTTAATTATAACTGCTGGCCTCATGGGCTTTTTAGGAGTTCCTATTAAACCTTCAACTATTTTGGTTTTTAGTATTGCATTTGGTATCTCTGTTGATGACACCATTCATTTTTTGGCAAAATACAGGCAAGAGTTAATCGCAAATAATTGGAAGATTAAAAAATCTGTTTATGCTGCACTTCGTGAAACCGGGGTAAGTATGTTTTATACTTCTATCGTGTTGTTTTTTGGCTTTTTAGTTTTTACTATTTCTAGTTTTGGCGGCACCGTAGCTTTAGGAGCCTTAGTTTCTGCAACTCTACTTTTTGCAATGCTAACTAATTTACTGCTACTCCCCTCTTTATTATTGTCTTTAGAAAAAAACATTGCAAACAAGGAAACTTTCAAAAAACCTTCATTAAAAATTATACCAGATGATGAAGAAGATTCAGAAAATTTAGAAAATTAATCGAGTAAAACTTGATACTTGCAATTTCTAACTTCTTACTTTAAATACTATCTTTACAGCTTCAAAACATTATATAATGCAACATACAGAAATTAGTAAATTATTAAAAAGTGAACCCTCTTTACATGAAATTATTGTAAAAGGATGGGTACGTTCTTTTAGAAGCAATCGTTTTATTTCTTTAAACGATGGTTCAACAATTAAAAACTTACAATGTGTTGTTGATTTTGAAAATTTTGAAGAAAATACGCTTAAAAAAATTACAACAGGAGCGGCTATTGAAGTTAAAGGTATATTAGTTGAAAGTCAAGGGCAAGGACAAGTTGTAGAAGTACAAGTATCTAAAATTGAAATTTTAGGTGAAGCAGATCCAGAAGAAGTAAAACTTACTATACTATCTCCTAAACGTCATACACTAGAAACATTACGTGAACAAGCGCATTTGCGAGTTCGCACAAACACATTTAGTGCTGTAATGCGTACACGATCTAAATTGGCATTTGCAATTCATGAATATTTTCAGAAAAATGGTTTTAATTATATGCACGCTCCAATAATTACAGGAAGTGATGCAGAAGGTGCTGGTGAGATGTTTAGAGTAAGTGCTTTAGATCCCAAAAATCCCCCATTAGATGAAAATGGAAATATAAATTATAAAGAAGACTTTTTTGAAAAAGAAACTAATCTTACCGTAAGTGGTCAATTAGAAGCCGAAACTTATGCAATGGGATTGGGTAAGGTATATACTTTTGGTCCTACTTTTAGAGCAGAAAACTCTAACACCTCAAGACATCTAGCTGAATTTTGGATGATTGAACCTGAAGTAGCATTTAATGATCTTGCTGCAAATATGGATCTTGCCGAAGACTTTATAAAATATATCATTAAGTATGCACTTGAAAATTGTGAAGACGATTTAGAGTTTCTAGAAGAAAGATTGCTTCAAGATGAAAAAAGTAAACCAGAAGCAGAACGTAGTGATATGAAATTACGTGAGAAGCTTCAGTTTATTGTAGAAAATAACTTTAAAAGAGTAACCTATACAGAAGCTATCGAGATTTTAAAAAGATCAAAACCTAATCAGAAGAAAAAATTTAAATATATCATTGAAGAATGGGGTGCAGACTTGCAAAGTGAACATGAGCGTTACTTAGTAGAAAAACATTTTAACTGCCCTGTAATTTTATTTGATTACCCAGCAAAGATTAAGGCATTCTATATGCGTTTAAATGATGATGGAAAAACTGTTCGCGCTATGGATGTTTTGTTTCCTGGCATTGGTGAAATTGTAGGTGGTTCACAGCGTGAAGAACGATATGATGTTCTTAAACAAAAAATGGAAATTATGGGAATTGATGAAAAAGAACTTTGGTGGTATCTAGATTTACGTAAATTTGGAACAGCAGTACACAGCGGCTTTGGTCTGGGGTTTGAGCGTATGGTTCAATTTGTAACAGGAATGGGTAATATTAGAGATGTAATTCCTTACCCTAGAACTCCAGGCAATGCAGAATTCTAAAAAAATATCACAAGCTTTTATTAAAACTAGCTACTTCATTATGTAAGTGGCTAGTTTTTTTTAACTTTATAAGTAAGTACATTTAATAATGCTAAAACAACAACTTAACTTTAAACTTTCACAAAAGCTATCACCACAACAAATCCAGTTGATGAAGTTGATACAATTGCCTACGCAAGCTTTTGAGCAACGTATATCTCAAGAAATGAACGAGAATCCTGCCTTAGAAGGAGGAAAAGATGAAGATGATAACTATGATGATGATTTTAGCAATGACACCTACGAAGACGACTATGACAGCGGAAATGAGGTTATAGAAACAGATATTAATGTAGATGACTATTTAAGTGACGATGAAACTCCTAGCTACAAACTTTCTGCCAATAATTACAGTGCAGATGACGAAGAAAAACAAATGCCTTATGCCTCAGGCACTTCTTTTAATCAACATTTATTACAACAATTAAATACGTATAGACTTAATGATGAAGAGGAGGAAATTGCGCTTTTCCTAGTTGGTAGTGTTGATGAAAGTGGATACATTCGAAGAGATATTCAAGATATAGTAGATGATCTTGCTTTTACTCAAAATGTTTTTACTTCGGAAGAAAAAGTAGAAAAAGTGCTTGAAATTGTTCAAGAGTTAGATCCAGCAGGTGTTGGTGCTCGAAGCCTTCAAGAATGTTTATTACTCCAACTAGAAAGAAAGGAGCCTACAGCTTCGGTTACTTTAGCAATTTCTATTTTAGAAGAAACTTTCGATCATTTTTCAAAAAAACATTATAAAAAATTGCTTCAAAAGTTTGATATAACTGAAGATCAACTTCGAGATGCTATACACGAAATTGAAGGATTAAATCCAAAACCGGGAGGGAGTTATTCTGGAAATAATAAAATGGTAGAGCATGTGGTTCCAGATTTTGCTATTAAAATTATTGATGGGGAATTAGACCTAACCCTAAATGGTCGCAATGCTCCAGAACTTCACGTGTCTAGAGAATATACCAACATGTTAAAAGGGTATAAAGAATCTAAAGACAAGTCTAAATCACAAAAAGATGCTGTGCAGTTTATAAAACAAAAACTAGATGCTGCAAAGTGGTTTATAGATGCAATTAAACAACGTCAACAAACTTTATTTGTTACAATGAATGCGATCATGCATCAACAAAAAGAATACTTTTTAACAGGTGATGAGCGTAAATTAAAACCAATGATTTTAAAAGATATTGCAGATAAAATTAATATGGATATTTCTACGGTTTCACGTGTTGCAAATAGTAAGTATGTAGATACACCCTATGGTACTAAACTAATTAAAGATTTTTTTAGTGAGTCTATGAAGAATGATCAAGGTGAAGATGTTTCTACAAAAGAAATTAAAAAGATTTTAGAAATTACTATTGGTGAAGAAGATAAACGCAAACCTCTTACTGATGATAAGCTTGCTAAAATTTTAAAAGAAAAAGGGTATCCAATTGCGCGACGAACTGTAGCAAAATATAGAGAGCAACTTGATTTACCTGTAGCCCGATTAAGAAAAGAAATCTAATGAATATTTTCTTACGTCTCGGCTCTTATATTTTTCATCCCTTATTAATGCCGCTACTTGGCTCTCTATTATATTATATAGTTACACCTAGATATGTTGAACCAGAGTTTGTTCAAGCAAGACTCTTAGCTGTAGCTATTATTACACTATTTATACCTCTTGTAACCTTCTTTTTACTAAAAAACTTATCATTAGTAACAACCATTCATTTAGAAACAGTAAAAGAGCGAAAATTACCTTTAATGATTCAATGCTTACTATTGCTCTTAATTATTAAGATGGTTTTTGATCCCTATGAGAATCCCGAACTTTATTATTTTTTTGTGGGTATTTTATTTTCAGCTATAACAGCATTATTGCTGGTTTTATTTAAATTTAAAGTGAGCTTACATCAAATAGGAATAGCAGGTGTAACTATGTTTTTAATCGCACTTAGTGTTCATTTTAAAATTAATATATTATTTGGAATAAGCCTTTTCTTTATAATAAATGGATGGGTTGCATCTTCAAGACTTCATACAAACTCTCATAATTTTACAGAACTTACTATAGGCTTTTTTGTGGGGCTAATTCCACAACTTATTATGCTCAATTTTTGGTTATAAAATATAGAATATTAACCCTAACCTTAATGTTCTAAATTCTACTGTTTGAGCATCTGTGGTAACTGCATCTTTAAAAAAGGGATTAATACTATAGTAGGCATAGAAATTTACTGTATTATACCCAAAACTTAAACTTGCACCTAATCTAACTCTTTCATACTCTGGAATATCAGTTTGATTAACGTTGTTATCTGTTTGTTTAAAAGTCGATTTATACCAATATGTGTAACCAACTCTAAATCCAGCATATACTCTCCAAAATCGATACGTTTCTGGTGTTGATGAACGCCATCTAAATTCTATTGGAGCCTCTATTGTAGAAGTGCTAAAACGATTACGATCGTAAGTAACGTCTTCCTCATCTAATACAGTAAAAATTGTTTCTTCATTTTCGGTTTCACCAATAAAAAGATTTTGACCATATTCATTAAATGAAAATCCAGCACCAATTGCAATAGCTAAAGTTCGTTTTTTATTTATGGGCATATCTCTTAGATAGCCAAAATGAATCCCACCAGAAAGACCTCTTACTTTTACATCGTTAGGAACATTAAGAGGTAGATTATAGGTAGCACCTATATAAAATTGATCTTCTCTATAAAGTGAATCAACAACAGAAGTAGAGATTGTATCTTGAGCAACCCCTTTAAAAGAGAGCATTCCTAAGATTAATAAAAAGAAAAGTTTAAGTTTTTTCAACATAGACTAAATATAGCAGAATTTCTGTTGTTTAAAATAAAAAAACGCCTTGAATTCCAATTTAGGAACAAGGCGTTATTTTATAACCTTAACTTATTATAGTTTATTGGTTACCTTTGTTTTTAGGAGTGGTTATATAAATAATTTTAACCATATTTAATTCTCTTAGCTCCTCTTTAATATCTGTTACAAGACCAGTATTAGTTTCTTCGTCTACTTTTAAAGCAACTACAACACTATTTTGTAATTCTGGTAAAAGCTTTGCTCTTTCTTCTGTTAAAGCAAATTTTAAACTAGAAACATCTGTATATTTATCTCCTATTTGTATTTTACCTTCAGTACCATATTTATCTTGATAGCGAGAGCTTGGTTTTCCGGCATAAATATATATAGATCGGTCTTTTTTAAGTTTTTCAACTTGATCCGCTTCAGGCAACTTGTTTTGAACCAAAAGGTCATTATTTCTTAATACAGTTACAACCATAAAGAAAAACAATAACATAAATACAATATCCGGTAAGGATGCAGTATTCACTGCTGGTAGTTCGCCGCCCTTTTTCTTTCTAAATTTTGACATATTGCTTTATATTATTTCGTTCCTGATTCTTTAGGCTGAGCTTCAGAAAGATTTAATGGATATAAATCCTGAATTGTTTTAATTTTCTCTTCAGCAGCCTCTTTATTACCTGAATAACTACCTTCTTCAAGAGCTTGTTTTACTTCAGTATATTTCCAACCGTATAAACGTTGTGATTCACGATCTCTTAAAAAGTTATATGCAGCTACTAGTTCATTTTGAACAGTAATATACATTTTATAAGAGGTAAGGCGATGGTTCTGTACAGATATAATCGCTTTTTTAGGATTGTCTGAAGATTCTGGTAGTCTCTTACCTTTACAGTAGTTACAGTATTCTGGACTTCCTGAAGGAGCACCACCATTATCTAAAAACTCAATGGTAGCTTGACGTAAATCTTTAACTTCCATTAATTCTTCTTCCACTAACAATTGATCATCCTTGTTTACATTAATGATAAACAAGTTTTTTTGTTTAATTATAGGTGGTTCTACTTCTTGTTTAGGCGGAAGTTGTCGCGCAATCCCCTTATCTTTTTCTATAGTAGTTGTTACTAAGAAGAAAATAAGCAACAGGAATGCGATATCTGCCATAGAACCTGCATTAACTTCTGGTGTTGCTCTTCTAGCCATTATTTTCTAATTTTTGTTATTCCGCTGAAAACCATAGATCCTATTGCAAGAACAGCCATTATGTAAAAAACATATAGACCAGTACTTACCCATTTAGATCCACTTGCAGAAAGAATTTCTCCATCTCTCATTTGTACTTCAGCTCCATCTGCTAATACATATGATATTAAAACGATGGCAAGAAATGCTCCTACAGATAATAAAGTTTTCTTTATGTTTCCTTCGAAAATTCCTTTTAATACAAATATGATTACCATTAAAAGGATTAATGTGAATATTATATACGCAACGTATAAAAATCCGTCAAGACCTTCTCCGGTTGCTCTAACAGCATCGTCCCCTTTTGAAACGATCATCGCTAAAAAAACGATTCCCGCAATACTAAGGATTAATGCTACTATTTTTAAAATTTTATGTAAACCCATTACGTGGTATGTTTTAAATTATCTTTTGTTTTTGTAATCCACTAACATATCAATTAGTGTAATAGAAGCATCTTCCATGCTATTTACGATACTATCGATTTTTGCAATAATATAGTTATAAAATATTTGAAGTATAATCGCAACGATCAAACCAAATACTGTAGTTAAAAGTGCTACTTTAATACCACCTGCTACAAGAGAAGGGTTCATATCTCCAGCTGCTTCAATTTTATCGAAAGCTAAAATCATCCCTATTACAGTTCCCATGAAACCAAGCATAGGCGCTAATGCGATAAATAATGATATCCAAGATACATTCTTTTCTAATTGACCCATTTGCACACCACCATAAGCTACAACTGCTTTTTCGGCAGCTTCAATACTTTCGTCTGCACGGTCAAGACCTTGATAGTAAATTGATGCAACAGGACCTTTTGTATTTCTACAAACTTCTTTAGCAGCTTCAATACCACCACTATTTAAAGCATCTTCTACGTTTTCTGCTAATTTTTGTGTGTTTGTAGTTGAAAGGTTTAAATAAATAATTCTCTCAATAGCAATTGCTAAACCTAGAATTAAACACAAAAGAACGATTCCCATAAAGCCAGGTCCTCCTTCAATAAAACGCTGTTTTAAATTTTGATGCCATCCTTGTGGCTCTTCATCAGCTGTAGTTGCTGCTTCATCTTGAATAATACTAACAGTTGCTGCTGTTACGAAATTTTGTGCACTTGTTGGCATTGGCTGAGCTGCTGATGCGTTTGCAGTTAATGTTCCCGCAAAAACTAGTGCGGCAATTGCCATAATAGAAAATAATTTTTTCATTGCTATCGACTTAAAGTTTGTTTTTAGTTAAAGGTTTAAAGATATAAAATAATTTAGTTAATCTACAATTATAATTAGTGGCACAGGTATAAAAACTTACCCATATTGTTTGTGTTCAGTATTTTATTTGTGTAAAATTAAATTAAAGTTTGTTTCATTATATTTTAAAAGACAAAAAAATTATCTAAAATGTTATTTCTGCAGAGAGGAAGGGATTCGAACCCTCGATACGCTTGTGGCGTATACACACTTTCCAGGCGTGCGCCTTCGACCACTCGGCCACCTCTCTATTAATTTGTTTTGTTATCCCCAATAGAAGAGGGCAAATAACAAAAAAAAAATAGTTTGATAAAACATTTTGAAGGTTAATTTAAAGCATCTCTCCTCTAAGAGAAGTCTCAAAAATAGTTTTAAAGCTATTTGCTGAAATTTGTTGACCTAATAAATACATTAATTTTGCTAGTGCAGCTTCTGTTGTTACATCTTTTCCAGAAATTACTCCCATTTTTTTTAAATCGATACTTGTTTCGTAATCCCCCATAGATACGCTACCCCCAGAACACTGTGTTACATTAACTATAGGAATTCCTTTTTTAACAAGTTTTTTTAATGCTTCAATAAACCATTTCTCATTACTAACATTTCCACTCCCATATGTTTCTAGAACTAAGCCTTTAATTTCTGGATATGCGAAAAGATATTTTATTGTAGTTTCATCCATGCCTGGAAACATTTTTACAAGTAAAATATTACTGGACATCTTTTTATGCACTTTTAACTTCTTTCTTCTGTTTGGCACATATAAAGCTTCATTATTTACACTTAAATGTACTCCACTTTCTACTAATGCAGGGTAATTTAAAGATGCAAATGCTTCAAAATGTTCAGCATTTATTTTTGTAGTACGATTTGCGCGATATAATTTATATTCGAAATAAAGGCAAACCTCAGAAATTTTTGAATGTCCTTTTTCTCTTAATGCAGCGATTTGTATGGACGTAATTAAATTCTCTTTTGCATCTGTTCGCAAATCCCCAATGGGCAATTGTGATCCTGTAAATATTACGGGTTTGTTAAGATTTTCTAACATAAAACTTAATGCAGATGCCGTATAAGACATCGTATCACTACCATGCAGCACAACAAAACCATCAAAATTTTCATATTCCTCCTCAATAATAGTTGCAATGTCTACCCAATAGTTAGGATTCATATTAGAACTATCGATGGGTTTTTTAAAACTTTTTGTAGCAATATTACAATCTAATAATTTTAATTCTGGAATGAATTTTAAGAGGTCTTTAAAATTAAAGTTTTTAAGTGCTCCTGTTTCAAAATCTTTAATCATTCCAATAGTTCCACCTGTATATATTAGGAGTATGTTGGCTTTATTACTCATCTATTATGCTTCTTTTAATTGTACTAAAGGTGTTTTATACACCAAAAACTTCTTTTGAATTACGAGTCGTGATTTCGGCTATTTTTTCTTCGGAAACTCCATAAATCTCTGCTACTTTTTTACAAACTAAGGCCAAGTAACTACTTTCGTTACGTTTACCTCGATATGGCACTGGAGAAAGATACGGGGAATCGGTTTCCAAAACAATATGCTTAAGATCTATTTGATTTAAAAAGGTGTCAATCTTTCCATTTTTGAAGGTTACTACTCCGCCAATACCTAATTTCATATTATAAGAAATCGCCTTTTTTGCTTGTTCTAATGTACCCGTAAAACAATGGAATATTCCGAAGAGATTATCATCCTTTTCTGTTTCCAGCACTTCAAATATCTCGTCGAAAGCATCTCTACAATGAATTACAATGGGAAGTTTATGCTTTTTTGCTAGTTGAATCTGACTCTTAAATGCTTTTTTTTGAATTGTTAGGGTTGAAGTATCCCAATATAAATCTATACCTATCTCACCAACTGCAACAAATTTTGTTTTTTCAAATTGTTGTTTTACATGTTCTAGCTCTTCTTCATAATTTTCTTTAACTGATGTTGGGTGTAAACCCATCATTAAAAAAACATTATCTGGAAAGTTCTTTTTTAAAGTATACATAGCTTCTGTATAGCCAGAATCAATAGCAGGTATAAAAAACCTTTTAATACCTATATCTAAAGCACGCTGTATCATTTCTTTTTGATCTTCGGCAAAAGCTTCACTATATAAATGTGTATGAGTATCTGTTAGCATAATCGCAAAGCTACTTATTTTGTTTACTATCTTTACAAAAAAAACACTGTGAATAACTTACGTGAATTTCTCACAGAAAAAGGCTTTTATAGAATCCCATTAAAAAAACTTGCAACAGGACACTATAAACTTTCTGTAAAAATTAATGGGAGTGTTGGCGAATTTATATTAGATACTGGAGCATCAACAAGTTGTATTGGATTTGTTAGCACCTCTTATTTTAATTTAAAATCTGAAAAAAGCACTATAAAAGCTGCGGGAGCGGGAGCAACAAATATGGATACAAAAATTACAAGAAAAAATACTGTTTCTATTGGAACTTGGAAATCATTCCCTATGGATTTTGTTTTATTTGATCTTTCTCATGTTAATGCTGCTTTACATCAAACCAATGAAAATTCTGTTCACGGTATTATAGGAGCAGACTTTTTAAAAAAGGTGAGAGGTGTTATTGATTATGGAAGAAACTGTCTCTATATCAAGTAGAAAAAAAATTAATTTTAGGAATAAATTTTTAGTAACTTTAATAATTCCCCTTTCAAACCTTATAATGTTTAAAAAACTAATATTAATCCTCGGTATTTTGTTAGCGTATCCTATTTGTGGATATGCTCAAGATGTAAGGTATTATAAAACCGTTGCAGATAGCACCTCCAATCCATTAGTTAAACTTACAGCATTAGACTCAATAATTTCAAAATCAATTCAAAATAGAAATTACAAGACTTTTATAGAACATAGCCTACTCTATATTGATTTAGCAAAAGATCTGGATAGTATTGATCTCGCTGCAAAAAAAGCGATGAATCTTCAATCAATACTTACTAATATAGAAAATGACCCAGAAAAAGCCATCGCAGAAATTAATGGCGTCTTACTTCATAAATATAAAATTAAAGATAGTTTCTTTTTAGGAGGTCTTTATTTAAAAAGAGGTGGTGCCCATTTTGGGCTTGATCTTAAAAAAGCAATAGAAGATTATACCTTAGCAATAGAAAGTTTCTCTGCTAAAGACTCATTATATGTAGCCGATGCCTATTTATTTAGAGGACAAGCAAATTCTTCGTTAAGTAATTTTGTTGAAGCAGTAGACGACTTTAATACAGCATATCTTTATTTTGATAAATTGAAAGAATACGATTATATGCTTTTTGCTCAACAGGGAAATATAAACATGTTTAGCATGAATGGTTTCTATGAAAAAGCAAAAAGAGAACGCTCTTTATTAATAAAAAAACTACACGAACTTAACTTAAATAAATACATCCCAACAGAATATTATAACCAATCACTGGATTATAAAAAAACTTCTGAAGATAATCTTCAAATAGAATCATTATTAAAAGCAAGAAAAGCATTAAATGACAGCTTAAACGATGTATTAACCCATCTTGCCATCTATTCAAAATTGTCCGAATATTACAGCACGCATAACGAAACTAAATTGGCTAGTGCTTATATTGATACTGTAGAAACTTTTTATAAATCTATAAAAAATGACCTTTTTGCAGAGTTAAATTATAATGGCGCTAAATCAAACTATTTAATTTCTAAAGAAGAGTATCCTGAAGCTTTATTGTATGCAAATAAAAAATTAGAAAATGCAAAAAAAATAGGGTACGAAGATGAGATTCTTGATAGCTATTTGTTGTTATCTGAAATTTATAAAAAAATGGGGGATTTTAAAAATAGCTTAGCTTATAAAGAAATTTATATTCATACTAAAGACTCCTTATACAATAGAAACAATGTAAACTCCCTTGCATACTATCAAACCCAATTAGAAACCGAGAAAAAAGAAAAAGAATTAGTAGAAAAAAATACTAATATTCAACTTTTAGAAAAAGATAGTGAAACTTATAAGAAAACTATGTTTTTGGTAAGTTTTGCAATTGCATTACTTTTTGGAGTTATCTTATTATATAGAAACAGACAAAATCTTAAAAACAATAAATTTTTACAGGAAAAATTCAGTCAAAAATTACTTTCATCACAAGAAGAAGAACGTAAAAGAATTTCTAAAGATCTCCACGATGGAATAGGCCAACAATTACTTCTTGTTAAAAACAAACTTATTGCATCTGGAGACACCGTAACTAAACAAATGATAGATAATACTATAGAAGAAGTGAGAACTATTTCTAGAGATTTACATCCATTTCAGTTACAAGAATTAGGTATTACTAAAGCAATTGAGTACTCTTTAAATCAAATTGATGAAAATACTACTTTATTTATCTCTTCAGAAATAGATAACATAGACAATATTTTTACTAAAGAACAAGAAGTCAATATATATCGTATTGTACAAGAATGTTTGAATAATATTTTAAAACACGCAAAAGCAGAAGCTAGTAAGGTTTCGGTACAAAAATTTACAAATTATATAAATATATCTATTAAAGATAATGGAACTGGTTTTGATTTCGCTGAAAAATATCAAGATGTAAAATCATTAGGACTAAAAACATTATTGGAACGAACAAAGTTTCTAAATGGACAAATGAAAATTAACTCCAAAATTGATTCAGGTACTATACTAGAATTTAAATTTCCAATAAAATGAAAAGTCAATCTATTATAACCGCAGATGATCATCCCCTTTTATTAAAGGGGCTTAATGATTTTTTAATCGAAAAAAAATACAACCTTATTGGTAGTGGTAACAATGGAAGAGAAGCTTACAACCTTATTTTAAAATTAAATCCAGATATCGCAATCTTAGATATACAAATGCCCTTTTTATCTGGTCTAGAAATTGCAAAACAATGTAAAACAAACTGTATAAATACAAAGATTGTACTTATAACCTTACACAAAGAAAAGGAGCTTTATCAACAAGCCCAAGATCTTAATATATTTGGATATATTTTAAAGGAATTTGCTCTTGAAGAGATAGAAACTTGTATTAAAACTGTATCTGAAGGGAATTCATTTTTCAGTCCAAAAATTAAAGAGTTATTAGGTGAAGATTTTTTAGATAATACTACATTAAGTGCCTTAACTCCTTCTGAAAAGAAAATCTTAAAATTAATTGCGAACGATAAAACAAATAAAGAGATAGCCTCTTTGCTTTTTATCTCCTACAGAACCGTAGAAAAACATCGAAGCAATATAATCATGAAACTTAATCTAGAACCCAAAACAAACAGTTTGTTAATATGGGCAAAAGAGCACCACGACAAGCTGGCTTAAAACATACTCCTCAAATTTACGTGTTTACACGTATTCCAAAATTATAGTTTTTTACACACTTTTACATTGTGAGAAATTCTATGACTTATAAAAAAGGTAAATACAATAATTGGAAGACAAAAAAATGGATTTATATTATTTTGTTTTTTGCACTAGCTTGTATTATACTAAACCTTTTAATTTATTTTGTTTCGTTTAAATAGTACTTGTGAAGTAAATAACTCAACTAATTAACCAAAAAAACCCCGACTTAAAGTTGGGGTTTTTTTATAAGTTAAAAAATGATATTAAAGCTCTAGTGCTCTTTTAATATCATTATTCATTAACAGTTCTTCTGGATTTTCTAAAGCTTCTTTAACTGCAACCAAAAATCCTACAGACTCTCTTCCATCTATAATTCTATGATCGTAAGACAATGCAACGTACATTATTGGTGCAATTGCAATAGCTCCATCTCTTACAATAGGACGCTCTACAATATTATGCATCCCTAAAATACCAGATTGAGGCGGATTAATAATTGGAGTTGATAACATACTACCAAAAACTCCACCATTAGAAATTGTAAAAGTACCTCCTGTCATTTCATCAACAGTAATTTGACCGTCTCTAGCTCTAATAGCAAGACGTTTTACTTCTGCTTCAACCCCTCTAAAAGTAAGATTTTCTGCATTTCTAATAACAGGAACCATTAAACCTTTAGGCCCAGAAACGGCTATAGAAATATCTTTAAAGTCATGCTTAATTTGGAAATCCCCATCAATCATAGAATTTACATCTGGATACAAATCTAAAGCACGTACAACAGCCAAAGTAAAGAAAGACATAAAGCCAAGACCTACACCATGCTTTTCTTTAAACTGATCTTTATATTGATTTCTCAATTCAAAAATAGGGCTCATGTCAACTTCGTTAAAAGTAGTAAGCATCGCTGTTTCATTTTTAGCTGAAACTAAACGCTCTGCAACTTTTCTTCGAAGCATAGACAATTTTTTACGCTCTGTCCCTCTTCCACCAGCACCAGGAGTTCCCATTGATGGTGTTGCATTTTCTGCATCAGATTTTGTAATGCGACCATCACGTCCAGATCCTTTTACAGATGATGCATCCATACCCTTCTCTGATAGAATTTTCTTAGCTGAAGGCGAAGGTGTTCCTGTAGCGTATGTTTTATTTTTATCTTGTTCTTGACTGTGAGTAGAACTTTTTGACGGTGTTTGTTCTAAAGCTTCAGCTTTTTCATTGGTCTTTTTGCTTTCAGCTTTTTGCTTATCTAAATCTGGTCCTGCATTTTCTCCTCCACTTTCATCGCCAGGATTCTTATAAGTTTCTACCTCATCTTTACCGTCTGGTCTTTTTGCATCTGTGTCAATCAAACATACTACTTGACCAACAGCCACAGCATCACCTTCTTCTGCTTTAAGCGTTATTATTCCACTTGCCTCTGCAGGTAGTTCTAGTGTTGCTTTATCACTATCAACTTCTGCAATTGCTTGATCTTTTTCTACCCAATCTCCATCTGCAACTAACCATTGTGCGATTTCTACTTCGGTTATGGACTCTCCCGGTGAAGGGACTTTCATTTCTAATGCCATAGTACTATAATTTTCCTTTTATAAGGAGTTGATATTTTTATTCTTCGTTACTATCAAAAACACTTTCAATAACTTTTGCATGTCTTGCTTTGGATCGAGTACTACTACCCGAGGCTGGCGCAGCATACATTTTACGACTACAAACCCTAAAGTTTTTTGCCTTATCAAAGTGCATTAAAATGTGTGAATAAGCTCCCATGTTTTTTGGTTCTTCTTGTGCCCAAACTACATCTTCTGCTTTGTTATATTTTTTAATAATTGCTTCCATTTGCTGCGTTGGCAAAGGGAATAATTGTTCTACACGAACTAAAGCTACATCATCTCTTTTTAATTCTTCTCTCTTTTCTAATAGATCATAGTAAAATTTTCCTGTTACAAATACTAAGGATTTTACTTTAGATACTTTTGCCTCTGCATCATCAATTAACATCTGGAAACTTCCATTTGCAAATTCTTCTTTAGTTGAAAGTACTTTTGGATGACGCAATAAACTCTTAGGAGTAAAAACAATTAATGGCTTGCGATAATTCACCTTCATTTGTCTTCTTAACAAATGATACATATTTGCTGGAGTTGTACAATCTGCAATAAACATATTGTCTTTTGCGCATAATTGAAGATATCGTTCCATTCTTGCTGAAGAATGCTCGGCTCCTTGTCCTTCGTATCCGTGAGGCAATAATAAAACTATTCCGTTTTGTGTTTTCCACTTATCTTCCCCTGCAGAAATATATTGGTCAATCATAATTTGAGCTCCATTGCTAAAGTCTCCAAACTGTGCTTCCCATATTGTTAACGTTTTTGGACTTGCCATAGCATATCCATAATCAAAACCAACAACTCCATATTCTGAAAGTAATGAATTATAAATATAAAAATCTCCTTGTTTTCCTTTAAGATCGTTTAATAATACAATTTCTTCTTCACTTTCTTCAACTTTTACCACTGCATGACGGTGTGAGAAAGTACCACGTTCAACATCTTGACCACTCATTCGCACATCATACCCTTCTTTTAATAAGGTACCATATGCAAGTAATTCTCCCATTGCCCAATCTAATTGATTATCCTCAAAATACATAGTATGTCGAGCTTCAATTAATTTAGATATTTTTCTTAGAAATTTTTTATCCTCAGGAAGCTGAGTAATAACTTTTGCAATTTCAGAAAGATTTTCAAGGTCGAATGTAGTATCTACATCTTCCATCATCTTATCTTCCTCTGCATATTGAAATCCTTCCCAAGCTTCTTTCATGATAGCAGTAATTTCTGTCTTTTCTATCTTTCTAGAATCTTCAAGGTTTTCTTCTAATCTGTCTTTATATTCTTGCTCAAGCTTAGCTACATAGTCTTCTTTAATTATTCCTTGTTTAAATAATTTTTCAGCATAAATATCTCTAGGATTATTATGTTTTGCTATCGCTTTATATAATTTTGGTTGTGTAAAACGGGGCTCATCTCCCTCGTTGTGACCATATTTTCTATATCCTAATAAATCTATAAAAACATCTCTTCCAAACTGCATTCTAAAATCTAATGCAAAAAGCATCGCATGAACAACAGCTTCTGCATCATCTGCATTAACATGTAATACTGGTGAGAGAGTGACTTTACCAACATCTGTACAATACGTTGATGAACGAGCATCTAAGTAATTTGTAGTAAATCCAATTTGGTTATTTACTACTATATGTATAGTCCCTCCTGTTTTATACCCATCTAATTGAGCCATTTGGACAATCTCATAAACAATTCCTTGTCCAGCAATTGCTGCATCTCCATGAACTATAATAGGCAATACTTTACTAAAATCATTCTTGTAGTGACGATCTTGTTTTGCCCTTGCAATACCTTCTACTACAGCTCCAACGGTTTCTAAGTGAGAAGGGTTTGGTGCAATATTAAGGTTTATATCTTTTCCTGTTTCTGTAGTTCTTTTTGAAGTCCAGCCCAAGTGATATTTTACATCCCCATCAAAAATATCTTGCTCATAATCTTTACCATCAAACTCACTAAAAATATCTTTTGCACTTTTCCCAAAAATATTTGTAAGTGTACTTAAGCGTCCTCTATGAGCCATTCCCATTACAAATTCCTGTACTCCTTTTTCGGCTGCACTTTCAATTAAAGCATCCAATGCAGGAATTAAACTTTCGCCACCTTCTAATGAAAATCGTTTTTGACCTACGTATTTTGTATGAAGAAAAGTTTCAAAAGAAACCGCTTCATTTAATTTTTTAAGAATGTGCTTTTTCTGAGTATCAGAAAATTTTGGCTGATTATCATTAACATTCAGCTTATCTTGAATCCACTGAATTTCTTCAGGTTTTCGAATATACATATACTCAATACCTATAGAATCACAATATATACTTTTAAGATGATTAATTATTTCTTCGAGTGTAGTTTCAGGAATTCCTAAAACTTCTGCAGCTTTAAATTTTGTTTGAAGATCACTTTCAGAAAGTCCAAAATTTTCAATATCTAAAGTTGGCGTATACTTTCTACGCTCTCTAACAGGGTTAGTTTTAGTAAACAAATGACCGCGTGTACGATATCCGTCTATTAATTTAATAACCTGAAACTCTTTTAATACCGTTTCTGGAACTTGAGCAACATCCTGTTCAATACCTAAAGCCTCTAGCGAACCATTTTCTATACCAAAATCAAAGCCTTGGAAAAAAGCTCTCCAGCTTGGTTCTATACTATCTGGATATTGTAGGTATTTATCGTAGAGTTCTGCGATATAGGCAGGATGAACTGCGTTAAGGAATGAAAATTTATCCATAGTTGGAATAAAGTGGACTATTTTTATAAAACGATACAAAAATACAATAAATCCCTAAACTACATTCCTCGATTATATATATTTATGGAATAGAAATCATAAATAATTCCTAATGAAATTTGTTTTCATTAAAAAAATAATACTATCTACTTTTTTAGTTGTTTCGATATTTAAGATACAAGCCCAAGAACAAAAATCTCTTTTTTGGTCTAATGTGCATATTGGTGGGGGAATTGGCTTGAGTTTTGGAAGCAATTTCTTTAGTGGGTCTATAGCTCCAAGTGCTATTTATGATCTTAATGAAAAGTTTTCTGTTGGTATTAGCCTAAATGGAACTTATAGTAGCGAAAAAAATGTATACAAAGCATATATTGTTGGAGGCAGTATACTTGGACTTTTTAATCCTTTGCCTCAGCTTCAACTTTCTGTAGAATTTGAAGAGTTACATGTAACAAGACAATTTGAAAATAGATTGTTTATTGAAGACGATAATTATTGGACACCAGCATTATTTATTGGAGCTGGTTATAGAAATGGCAATTTTACTATAGGTGTGCGTTATAATGTTTTATTTAATGAAGAGGATAATGTTTACGGAGTTGCATTTGCACCCTTTGTAAGAGTATATTTTTAAACAGTTCTATTCATCAACCAATCGCCAAAAGATCGTAATGCTCCCTTTTTATCTTCTGAAAGATCTATTTTATTTAAAACATTATTTGCCTTTTTAGTATACTTTGAAATCTCTTCAATTGTAGCTTGAGCAGCTCCAGAGTTTTTAAAAATTGATTTTACTGTTTTTATTTTATCTGAAGAATCTTTTGGGTTGATACTAAAAAGGTGTTCTAATTCTTCGGCTTGCAGCTTATCGCTTTTTTGTAATGCAGTTAAATAAAGAAAAGTCTTTTTATTTGCAATCATATCTCCTCCTACTTGTTTTCCGAAGCTTTTAGGGTCACCAAAAGCATCTAAGTAATCATCTTGTAATTGAAACGCAATTCCAAGATTACGCCCAAATTCGTAAATATTTTCTTTACATGAAGTTGAAGCATCTGCTACAATAGCACCCATTTTCATTGCTGCACCAATTAAAACTGCTGTTTTAAAATCAATCATTTTAATGTATTCTGGTATAGTAACATCATCTCGAGTTTCAAAATCTACATCGTACTGTTGCCCTTCACAAACTTCTATAGCGGTTTTACTAAAAAGTTTTGCTAAATCTTGAAACATCTTTGGTTCATATTCCTCAAAAAGTTGATATGCTAAAATCAACATTGCGTCACCCGATAGAATCCCCGTATTTACATCCCATTTTTCGTGAACAGTTTCTTTACCGCGACGTAATGGTGCATTATCCATTATGTCATCATGAATTAAAGAAAAGTTATGAAACAGTTCTATAGCTAAAGCAGCGTTCATTGCTTTATGAAAATCAGTTCCAAAAAAATCGCAGGTCATTAAGGTTAATACAGGTCGTAACCGTTTGCCACCAAGCGTTAATATATAATCAACAGGTTCATATAATTGTTTTGGCTCTTTAACAATTACAACTTCATCAATCCTTTGTAATAATGACTTACTATATTTTTCTAAAACTTCCATTTAAAAAATTTGCTGCTAAAATAATATAAGCATTAGAAACACAGGTTAAAATATGCCCAAATCTTAAATTAAAATAAGTGATTGTAAAGGTTAATGTTAAGAAAACAATAAAACTTTGGAAACTTTTATTGTTTTTAAAGTTTCCTGTTGTACATTTGCACCCAATTATGAAAGAAAAAATTATACAAAAAGCCGCCGAAATGTATCTTACTCTTGGTTTTAAGAGTGTTACAATGGATGATATTGCTAATGAAATGGGGATTTCAAAAAAAACAATATATACTCATTTTAAAAATAAAACAGAGCTTGTACGTGAAGCCACATTAAATGTTTTTCATGAAATTACGTGTGGGATAGATCATATTATTGAAATGAATATGGATCCTATTCAAGAATTATATGAAATTAAAAAGTTTGCTATAATTCATTTAAAAAATGAAAAATCATCCCCTCAGTATCAATTGCAAAAATATTATCCAAAAATTTATTTAACAGTAAGAGAATTACAGTTTGAAAAAATGCTTGGTTGTACTTCAAGTAATTTAAACAAGGGTATAGAAATGGGGTTATATAGAAAAGAAATTAATGTTCCTTTTATCTCTCGACTATATTTTATGGGAGTTATAAATATTAAAGATGACAATTTCTTTCCAGTAGATGAATTCCCAAAATTACAGCTTATGGAAGATTTTTTAGAATACCATTTACGTGGTATTATAACTGAAAAAGGATTAAAAAAACTAAATAAATACATAAACAATTAAACTAATGAGTAAAATATTTTTAATACTATTTATTGCCCTCTTTACTTTTTCTGGATTTGCACAACAAAAAGAAAGATATAGTTTTTCTTTAGAAGAAGCAGTAAAATTTGCATTAGATAGTAATTATACTGCAATTAATGCTAGAAGAGAAATTGCAATGGCCTTAAAGCAAAAATGGGAAACTACAGCTACTGGGCTTCCTCAAATTGATGGAAATATTTCATATAATAATAACCTAAAACAACCTGTAACTTTAATTCCGGGGGAGATAAGTGGTGGAGAACCAGGAAGCTTTGTGCCAGTAACTTTTGGCACAAAACAAAATGCTTCTGCAGTAGCAACTTTAAATCAATTAATTTTTGATGGTAGTTATTTAGTGGGTTTAAAAGCTGCAAAATCCTTTTTATCGTATTCAGTTAATTTATCTGAAAAAACCAACTTAGAAGTTAGAAAAGGAGTTATTAATGCATATGGAAGTGTTTTACTTTCAGAAGAATTAGTTTCAATATTTACTAAGAATAAGGAGAATCTAGAAAAAAATCTATTTGAAACGAGAAAGATTTTTGAAAACGGTCTCACCGAGGAAGAAAGTGTAGAACAGCTTGAAATTACACTTCTTGAAATAGAAACCCAACTTAATAATGCGCTTAGATCTTCAATAATTGCTAGACAAATGTTTAATGTGGCTTTAGGTATAAATGTAGACGACACCGTCGTTTTTGAAGAAAACTTAGACGATTTAGCAACTCAAAATATTAGTTTAGAAATTTTAGAAACAGATTTAAATATTGAAAAAAATGTAGATTATAAAATTGCCTATAATTTTACAGAACAACGAAGCTTAGAAATGCAATTAGAAAAAAGTAAAGCATTACCAACATTATCTGCATTCGTTAATTATGGTACTTCTGCAAATAGTAATGATTTTACTTTTTTTAATGGTGACCAAAAATGGTTTCAATCTTCAGTTCTTGGAGTAACCTTAAAGGTGCCTATTTTTAGTAGTGGTATGAGAAGCGCAAGAACTCAACGTGCTAAAATTGCTCTAGATCAAGCAGAAACCCAATTAGAGGAAACAATCCAGAACATAAAATTAGAACTTAACACTGCAAAAAATAATTACTTATTCTCCATTGAAAATTATGAAAATGCAAAAAAAAATATTGCATTGGCAGAACGTATTGAAAATAAAAACCAAATAAAATTTACAGAAGGTTTGTCAACTAGTTTTGAGCTACGACAAGCCCAATCGCAATTATATAATGCCCAACAACAATATTTTCAATCTATGTTAGACCTAATTAATGCAAAGGCGACTATAGAAAATGTTTTAAACACACCACAACTTAGAGAAGATGTTAACGACTTTAAAAACTAAAAAAACAAATCAATCAACAATAAATAAAACACCAATGAAAAAAATAATCACCATATTACTATTCTCAGCTGTTTTAGTTGCTTGTGGCAAACAAGATAAGCAGTCTGTATCTGCCGTTATTAAAAATGGAGATCTTGAAGCTATGAAAGCAAAAAAAGCAGAGGTTCTAGCTTCTTACGATAGTATTGGAAAAATTTTGGGAGAATTAGACAATGCTATTACTTTAAAAGACACCTTAAAGAAGCTTCCTTTAATTACTACCTACACCTTAAGTGATGCATTATTTAAACATTATGTTGATATTCAAGGAGATGTAGAAACAAATCAAAATATTTTAATTTATCCAGAATATCAAGGTTTACTAACGCGAGTTTACGTTAAAGAAGGAGATAAAGTAAGTAAAGGTCAGCTACTTGCTAAGATTGATGATGGCGGTTTATCAAATCAGTTAGCACAAATGGAAACTCAATACCAATTGGCAAAAACAACTTTTGAAAGACAAGAACGGTTATGGAATCAAAAAATAGGAAGTGAGATTCAATATTTACAAGCAAAAGCAAATATGGAATCTGCACAAAGTCAAGTAAATCAAATGCGTTCGCAAGTTGGAAGATCTTCGGTACGTGCTCCTTTTAGTGGAGAAATTGATCAAATAGTAACAGATCAAGGTCAAGTTGTAGCTCCAGGAGGACAACCACTTATGCGTATTGTTAATCTTAGTGACATGTATGTAAAAGCATCTGTTCCTGAAGCATATTTAAAAAGTATTACTAAAGGTACAAATGTAAAAGTTACTTTTCCTGCATTAAACAAATCTGTAGACGGTAAAGTAAGAAATGTAGGAAATTATATAAATCCTAATAATAGAACTTTCGAAATCGAGATTGATGTCCCAAATAAAGACAAAACAATAAAGCCAAATCTAATTGCAAAATTAGAAATTAACGATTACAGTCAAACAAATGCAAAATTAATTCCTGCAAATGTAATTCAGGAAAACTCTAAGGGGGAAAAATATGTTTTTATTGTTTCTGAAGTTAAAGGTGATGAAGCTAAAGTAAGTCGCAAACAAGTTGAAACAGGTAAAAAATATGAAGGTCTTATTGAAATCTTAAGTGGTCTTGAAGATGGACAAACCATAGTAAAAGATGGAGCTCTTACTTTAAAAGATGGAGCTTTGGTAAAAATTAAAACTACAAACTAAATAAGTACTATGGAACAAAAGAAAAAATATTTCGGGCTCTCCAACTGGGCCATCGATAATAAAATGACTGTTTTTGTACTTATAGGTATTGTACTTATAGGTGGATTAATGTCTTATATAAATCTTCCTAGAGAATCATTCCCAGAGATTATAGAATCTAAAATATATATAAGTTCTGTATTTCCAGGAAATGCTGCAGAAGATGTGGAAAAACTAATTACAAAACCACTTGAAGAAGAAATTAATGACATTTCTGGGGTAACAAAAATTACTTCAAATTCTTTACAGGATTACTCTATGATTACTGTAGAGTTTGAAGAAACAATAACTCCAGAAGAAGCAAAGGTTAAAGTAAAAGATAAACTTGATGCAGTTAAGGCACAACAAGATTGGCCAACAATTGATGGAGGTGCAAAAGTAGAGCCTAATGCTTTTGATTTAAATCTTTCAGAAATTACTCCTATTGCACAAATAAACTTAAAAGGTGATTACCCAAGTGAACAGCTTAAAGAATTTGCAGAAGATCTTCAAGATAAAATAGAAGATTTGCCCGAAATTAAAGAAGCAACTTTACTTGGAGTACAAGATAAAGAAGTAGAAGTTGCTGTAGATGTGTATAGAATGACAGCTGCCAATTTGAGTTTAAATCAAGTTATACAAGCTATTCAAAATGAAAATGTAACTATCTCTGGTGGTAATGTTATTGAAAATGGTTTACGTAGAAACATTCGTGTAATTGGTGAAATTGATGCTCCAAAAGATCTTGAAAATGTTGTAGTAAAAGAAGATGGAGGCGTAGTATTATTACGCGATGTTGCTACAATAAATTTTAGAGAAAAAGATAAAACCACTTATGCCCGAGAATACGGAAAACCTGTGGTTATGCTAAGTATTAAAAAGAAAAGCGGTGAAAATATGATTGCCGCCATCGATGAGATAAAAAAAATAATAGATAATGCTAAGGGAGATTTCTTACCAGATAATATTGAAATTTCTATAACCAGTGACGAATCTGTAAGAACAGAGGCACAGGTTGCAGAATTAGAAAATAGCATCATTTTTGGGGTACTTCTTGTTGTAAGTGTGTTAATGTTCTTTTTAGGATTTAGAAATGCGTTATTTGTAGGGATTGCTATACCGCTTTCAATTTTACTTTCGTTTTTAATTCTTCCTATTGTAGGTGATTTTCTAGGGATTAATATTACTTTAAATACAATGGTCCTTTTTGCTACAGTAATGGGACTTGGGATGCTTGTAGATAATGGTATTGTAGTTGTAGAAAACGTATATCGACTTATGGACGAAGGCGTTCCTAGACTTGAAGCTGCAAAACAAGGGGTTGGCGAAATTGCTTGGCCAATTATTGCTTCTACTGCAACAACATTAGCAGCATTTTTACCATTAGGATTTTGGCCAGGAATTATGGGTAAATTCATGATTTATTTTCCACTTACATTAGCCACTGTATTATTTTCCTCGCTGTTTGTCGCATTAATTATTAATTCAATGCTTACTTCGGTTTTTATGAAAACGGAAGAAGGTGAAATTTCAAAGAAAAATTTAGTTAAAATAAGTATAGCCCTTGTTGTTTTTGGGGCATTATTAATTATTTCTGGATTAACAGGAACTCATATCATTTTTCAAGTATTAGGAGGATTAGTTTTAATTTACTCTTTAATATTATGTTATAGAGGTTGGAAAAATAGAGAAAAGACAGATCTGTTAAAAAGAGGTCTTGGATTTTTAGCATTTGGAATTTTATTTTCAATTTTAGGAGGAGTTGGAAGTCCTAAAACATTAACTGGCTTTGGTAACTTATTTATTTTTGTTGCTGGATTATTATGGTTCTTTAAATATATACTTGCTCCAGGGTCTTTAAAATTTCAAAAAAAATGGCTGCCCGCCTTAGAAAGAAGGTATCATAAATTTTTAGATTTTGCTTTAAAAGGAAGTAATGCATATCGTTTTGTATTTGGAACGTTTGGTTTACTAATAATATCATTTATTGTATTTGCTATCGCTCAACCTAATGTGCTTTTCTTTCCAGAAAATCAACCCAATCAAGCCATAGTTTATATTGAATATCCAGAAGGAACGGATATAGAAAAAACGAATGAAATTACTAAAACTATAGAACAACAAGTTTTTGAAGTTTTAGATAAATATAAGTACGAAAAAGACGGGAAGCCATATAACTTTATGGCAGAGTCAATTATTTCTCAAGTGGGTGAAGGTGCAGGTAATCCTCAAACAGATGGAGCCTCCTCTAATGAAATGCCTAATAAAGGAAAAGTAACTGTTCTATTTAGAGAGTACAAATATAGGTTTACAGAAGATGGTGATAAAGTAAGTAGTGCAGATGTATTAAGTGAATTACGTAATGCCGTACAAGGTTATCCTGGCGTAAGTGTAATTGTTGATAAAGATGCAAATGGACCACCAGCAGGATATGCAATAAACCTAGAACTTAAAGGGGATGATTATGATAAATTATTGGATGAAGCACAAAAAGTACAAACCTTCATCAACAATCAAGCAATTCCTGGAATAGAAGAATTAAATCTAGATGTAAATCAAAATAAACCAGAAATGGAAGTTTTTGTCGATCGCGAAAAAGCAGGACAATTGGGCGTAAGTACTGCTCAAGTAGGACGTGTTTTAAGAAGCGCTATTTATGGTTTTGATTCATCAACTTATAAAGAAGGAGAAGATGATTATGATATTTTTGTCCGCTTCGGAAATGAAAATAGGTATAATGAAAGTGCTTTATTTAATCAGAATATAACTTTTAGGGATAATAATGGAAATCTAAAAAACATTCCTATTGCATCATTAGTTACTACTAAAAATATTGCAACATTTAGCTCCATAAAAAGGAAAGATTTAAAGCGAGTAATTACTGTTTATTCTAACGTATTAGAAGGTTCTAATGCTACTGAAATTGTACAAAAAATTGAAGCTTCTTTAAACAACTATAATTTCCCGAAGGGTATTTCATACGATTTTACCGGGGAACAGGAAGAACAAGCCAAAAACATGGCCTTTTTATCCATGGCACTTGTAATTGCTTTAGCATTAATTTTATTAATTATTGTAGCCCAATTTAATTCCATTTCTAAGCCTATAATAATTTTTGTAGCCATTATTTTGAGTTTTATTGGTGTTTTATTTGGTCTAGTGATTTTCCAAATGGATTTTGTAGTAATTATGACAATGATGGGTATTATATCGTTAGCAGGTATTGTAGTAAATAATGCTATTGTACTTATCGATTATACCCAACTTTTAGTAGATCGCAAAAAAGAAGAAGTGGGTATATTAGAAGATGAATTATTAACAAGAGAGCAATATAGAGAAGCAATTATTGCTGCAGGTCAAAACCGTTTACGTCCAGTATTGTTAACTGCAATTACTACAATTTTAGGATTAATTCCCTTAGCAATAGGTTTTAACTTAAACTTTATGACATTGTTTACAGAGTTTGATCCTCAGATATATATTGGAGGTGATAATACAATTTTCTGGGGTCCCCTCTCATGGACAATAATATTTGGATTAACTTTTGCAACCTTCTTAACTTTAGTGATTGTGCCAACAATGTTCTATTTATTAAATAGAGCTAAAATTAGATTTGCAGACGCTAAAAAAGAAAAAGAGAGTATAAGAAATGTTGCATAAAAGTATATAGTTTTAATGCAAAAACCCCCTTTCAATTTTGAAAGGGGGTTTTTTAATTTAAAGAAAATTGAATTAGTTATTTTCTGAAAGTGGTATTGGAAAAACATTAAATACTTGGTCTCCTGGTCTGTCTATTGGTAATGACCCAGACAATCCATAACGACGTAAATCAAACATTCTGTGGTTTTCTGCCCATAAAGAATATCTTCTTTGTCTTAACATTTCTGAAGTTAATTGAGATTCAGTAGGTGTTCCTCCATAATCTCTATTTGGAAGTCCTGCTGCATTTCTAATAACATTTAGAGCAGTTTCTGCATTACCTAAGCTTCCAGCTTGAATACTTGCTTCAGCAAAAAGTAAAATCAATTCTTCATTTCTAAGAATATCAATTGGTGAAACGTTACTTGCATAAAGACGAGTTTCGTGAGTTCCATTTAAACCATCTTGAGAAACAGGATCAATTCTTACAGCGGTTTTACTTGTAACACGAGTATCTCCTGGTTCTGCTTCGTTTATCCAGCTATTATGAACAATAATTTGATCACCATTTGTGTCTGGAATTTTAAATACTCCATTCGCTTGGTCACCTCCGCCTAGTCCAAATACATGCTTAGGACCTGCATCTAAACTACCAGCTAAATTAAAATAAGAATCATTTAATGCGCCAATTGCACCATTTCCATCATTAGCATAAACTGCTGCAAGTGCTGCTACTCCTCTATTAAATTGAGTAAATGTAGATGGGGTATCAAAACCATCAAAACCAGAGCTTAAATTAAAAGCAAAAGCTCCACCAGCATTGTTTAAATTTCCACGTGCCTCATCTAATAAAGAACGTACAGCGCTAATAGCAGGAGCAAAATCTAAAATTGGTCCTAAGTTATCTGGATCTGAAACATCAACACGAGCATTTCCGTAAGATTTTAAAACCTGAATAAGCTCATAAGCAATCATAGTTTTAGCAAAACCTAAATATCCATTTCTTTCAGATTCATTAACTGCTGTAGTATTAGAAACAGATGCAATTAAAATGTTAGCATTTTTTATACATCTGTAACTACCGTTCCATTGAGATACACTATAAAATGAGTTATTATCTAACCCTATTCCATTTTTTCCCAATAAATCACCAGTATTACGTGGATCTGCATCAAACAAGTATAATTCTCTTGCCATAGTTCCACTTGCTGTAACTTCTACAGCAATTCCATTTCTTGAAGAAGACTCTACCCCTACAACAAGTTCATTTAACTGTCCCTTAGATGCATCAATTGTAACCCCATCAACACTCGGGTTATCTGCATCAACGACCTCTTCAAAAGTACAAGAGGTAACAGCAAGAATGGTAATTAATGCCATTCCATATGTTGAAATATTTTTAAATATATTTTTCATAATCAATTTTATTAAAAGTTAACATTTAAATGAAAATACACTTGTCTTGAGCTAGGGAATGGTGTTACTTCAATTCCACTAGAAAGACCTGCACCTCCATTAACCGAAACTTCAGGATCATAACTATTATAATCTGAAATTGTAAAGATGTTTCTTCCTGAAGCACCTATTTTAATACCTTCTATTGCATCACCAAATAAGCCTTGGATTGCATTTTTAGGAAGTCTATAATATATAGCGGCTTCTCTCAATCTAAAATATCCAGCAGGTTGAACAAAACGTTCTGCATTTGCAGGAGTATCTAGACGAGCTTGACCTTCTGGCGTATCTAAATCTGGAGTAGTTTGTCCTAAATCTGTAAGAAACTCAGAAAGATTTAAGTTTTCTCCCCCACTTTTAAGTTGAAATAAAAACGAAACGTCTATGTATTTAAACAAAGTCAAGCTATTGTTAAAGGCCATTTGAAAATCTGGCTCAACATCACCTACTTGTGTTAATTCTCCATCGATATTACCTACCAATTGAGTTACTGGTTGTCCTTCTTCAATATAAAAAGTACCTAAACCTGTTCCAAAACCAGCACCTGGTTGAGCAAAAGCAGGAACATCTAATCTAGTAACCTCAGATCTATTTAAGTAGAATTGTACTCCTGTATTCCATTTAAATCTTTCTCCATCTACAACATCTGCTCTTAATGCAAGTTCAACCCCTTTATTTTCTAAATCTGCCAAGTTTGTAGTTTCTTGTGTAAATCCAGAAGAAGCAGGTAAAGCTCTTGTTAAAATTAAGTCAGATACTTCCTTTTTATAATAAGTAGCTTCAAAAGTTACTCTGTTGTTTAAAAATCCTAAATCCATACCTACTTCAATTTCTTTTGAAGTTTCAGGTTCTACATTAGGATCTCCTTTTAAACCTGCAAGAGATTGCCCGCTATTTCCTCCAATATTGCTTTGTGCAAAACTGGTAAAAGTTGAACCAAAACCAGCTGGGTTTCCTGTTTCACCATAAGCTGCTCTTAACTTTACTTGATTTACAGCCTCAAGATTCCAAAAATCAAATTCAGCTATATTAATTGCTAATGAAGCCTTTGGAAAACCATAAAACTTATTCTCATCACCATTTCTAGTAGATTTGTCTAAACGATAACCAAGAGTTGCAATAAATTGATCTTTATAATTTCCTTCAATTTGTCCAAAATATCCAAAATCTTGCTCTGTAGCTCTATTTTGAAAAATCGATTGGTTTACAGCTTGACTTGGTGTTGTTTGACCAGCAGCAAGATCTGTACCTTGACTTAATAATTGATCAGATTCTTGACGAATGTAAGTCATACCCGCTTGCGTAGTTAAGTCTAGATCTCCAGCTAATGCTTCGTGATCCCATACTGCAATTGCTTGCGAATTGAAAAAAGTGAAATTGTTTTTACCAATTGCCACAAATCCATCTTGTCCACCAATTTGACCTTGATGATTTTCTGGAACGTAAATATTTGTTTCATTAGCTAAATAATCAAGACCTCCACTTACTACTAATTTTACTCTATCTATATCGTCTGTATATAGTTTAGTATTTAAAGCCAAACCTTGAATAAATCTATTGTTAGAATCTTCATTTTTTGCATTATCTCTAACAAAAATTGGGTTTCCAGGATAATTAGGATTGTTTGGATAATTACCATTTGCATCTGGGAAAAGATTATTCCAAGGGCGAGTAAATGCTAATGTATAACCATAACTTAATCCACCTTCATTTTCATTTCCTGTAAAACTTCTACTAGAACTACTATTAATATAGTTTGAGGTAGAAGTAAAATCAAAAACATCTGAAATCTTATGATCTATATTTGCACGTAATGACAAACGCTCAAAACCTGTGTTTTCAATTATACCTTCTTCATCTCTATGAGATCCTCCTACATAAAACTTAGTTTTATCATCACCTCCAGTTGCACTTAATGCAGTTTCAGTAATAAAACCTGTTTGTCCGTAAATAATATCTTCAAAATCATATAAAGAACCATTTTGAGCAATTGTTGCTTCGTATTTAGCTCTTTCTGCAGCTCCAAAAACATCTTCTACTTCTTGAGCAGTCCATTGACGAGTCCCTTGAGCATTTGCCAATTTATTGATACCAACATCTTGACTAAAGTTTATCTTAGTTTTTCCTCCTTTACCACGTTTAGTTGTAATAATAACTACACCGGCATTACCACGTTGACCGTAGATTGCAGCAGCAGAAGATCCTTTTAGTATTTCAATATTTTCAATGTCATTAGGGTCTAAATCTGCTAAACGGTTTCCAGAGTTTTCTTCATTACCACGATTGGCACCAGACGCTCCTCTAAGACCTGAAGCAATTTCTTTATTATTAATATAAACACCATCCACAATAATAAGAGGCTGGTTGTTACCATTAATAGAAGATACCCCACGTAAACGTAAAGCAAAACCACCTCCTGGTGCACCAGAAGAAGAAGTAATGTTTACCCCAGTAACTTTACCATAAAGTGCTCCATCTACCGTTGTTTGTCCGGTTGTTCCAACTAATTCTTCTGCAGATACCGTAGAGACAGCATTTGCCGCATTAGACCTCTTAATAGAAGTTGCAAGACCAGTTACAATAACTTCGTCTAAAGATTCTGCAGACTCACCCATTGTAACATTAACTGGTGATGAGTTAATTACACTCTTTTCTACAGTTTCAAACCCTAAAGAAGAGAATACTAATGTAACTGGCAGATTGTCTACGTTAATTGTAAAATTACCATCAATGTCGGTTGTTGTACCATTTGATGTTCCCTTTTCAATTACATTAGCGAAAGGGACAGTGTCACCTTTATCGCTATTTACTTTTCCAGTTAGTGTTGTTTGTGCAAACACAAAACAGGGAAAAACAAGTAATAAAAGTAGGAATATCCTACGATTTGAGTTGTTTTGTTTCATAATTAGGTTTTTTTATTATTTCTTCGAAGTTAATAAAGATTTTACAAATTATTAACATGGCATGTACACATTAACAACAAATAGGTTAAAATTTATTGAAAATCAATTGTATATACTTTTATTGATTTTTAATGCATAGCTACTTTAATCTTTATAAATTTGCACTCACCTTATAAAAACAAGGTAGTTTTAATATTTTTTTCAATGTATAGAACAAATTCTAATGGGGAGTTACGCGCCTCACATATTAGTACAGAAGTTACTTTAGCTGGTTGGGTTCAAAAGACCCGAAATAAAGGTTTCATGATTTGGGTAGATTTACGCGATAGATATGGCGTAACACAACTAATTTTTGATGAGGAGAGAACTTCAAAAGAAGTAATGGAAGCTGCTTCAAAATTAGGTCGCGAATTTGTAATTCAAGTTACAGGAACTGTTATAGAACGTGAATCTAAAAATCCTAATATGCCTACAGGTGATATTGAGATATTAGTAAAAAAATTAACTGTTTTAAATCAATCATTAACACCTCCTTTTACAATTGAAGATGAAACAGATGGTGGGGAAGATTTACGAATGAAATATCGTTATCTAGATATTCGTAGAAATCCCGTAAGAGAAAATCTCATCTTTCGCCATAAAGTAACTATGGCCGTTAGAAATTATTTATCTAATAGAAGTTTTGTTGAAGTTGAAACCCCATACCTTATTAAATCTACGCCAGAAGGAGCAAGAGATTTTGTAGTTCCCTCTAGAATGAACGAAGGTCAATTTTATGCGCTACCACAATCTCCTCAAACTTTTAAGCAACTACTTATGGTTGGAGGTATGGACAAATATTTTCAAATTGTAAAATGTTTTAGAGATGAAGATTTAAGAGCAGACAGACAGCCAGAGTTTACACAAATTGACTGTGAGATGGCATTTATAGAACAGGAAGACATTTTAAATACATTTGAAGGATTAACAAGACATATATTAAAAGAAATTAATGGTGTTGAAGTTTCAGAATTTCCTAGAATGACCTACGATGAAGCCATGCAAAAATATGGTAATGATAAACCAGATATTCGTTTTGGGATGGAGTTTGGAGAATTAAATAAAGTAGCTCAACATAAAGACTTTTCAGTTTTTAACCAAGCAGAATTAGTTGTAGGTATCGCTGTTCCTGGCGGGAATGAATACACTAGAAAAGAAATTGATAAACTTATAGATTGGGTAAAACGTCCGCAAGTTGGCGCTTTAGGAATGGTATATGTGCGTTGTAACGACGATGGAAGCTTTAAATCTTCAGTAGATAAATTTTACGACCAAGAAGATCTTGCGAATTGGGCAAACGTAACGGGTGCAAAAAAAGGAGATTTAATATGTGTTCTTTCTGGAGATAAAAATAAAGTACGTGCTCAATTAAGTGCCTTACGTATGGAATTAGCAGAATCCCTTGGCTTACGTGATCCAAAAGTATTTGCTCCTCTATGGGTAATAGATTTTCCATTATTAGAATGGGATGAAGACACAAAACGTTACCACGCAATGCATCACCCATTTACTTCACCTAAACCTGGGCAATTAGAATTACTGGACACAAACCCTGGTGATGTTAAAGCAAATGCATACGATTTGGTTTTAAACGGAAACGAAATAGGTGGAGGTTCTATACGTATTCACGATAAAAAAACGCAAGCTTTAATGTTTGATTATTTAGGTTTTTCTCCTGAAGAAGCAAAATCACAATTTGGCTTTTTAATGGATGCTTTTCAATATGGTGCACCTCCACACGGAGGAATTGCATTTGGGCTAGATAGACTTGTTGCAATTTTAGGAGGCCAAGAAACCATTAGAGATTTTATTGCGTTTCCAAAAAATAATGCAGGACGAGATGTAATGATTGATGCTCCTGCTCCTATCGATGATACTCAATTAAAAGAACTAAGTTTAAAAATTGAATTAAACTAAATTATTAAAATCCTGCTTTTGCAGGATTTTTTGAATACTAGAAAATGCCAAAAAAAACCTTATTAAAACGTTTTTTAATTTGGAGAATCAAACATGTTTCACATAAACAGTTTGTGTTTATTGTGAGTATTGTTGTTGGTATTATGTCTGGCATGGGGGCTGTTCTTATAAAAAATGGAACGCATTTTATACAACTTCTTTTAGAAGGGAAGTTAATTCAGGAATACCATAAAGCTTTCTATTTTATTTTCCCCATTATTGGATTATCACTTACTTATCTCATCATAAAATATATTATTAAAAGGCCTCCAACACAAGGTATTCCGGCTACTCTCTTCGCTATTTCAAAAAAGAAAGGGTTTATGAAACAGGTTCAAATGTATGGTAGCCTACTTGCAGCTCCTATTACTGTTGGATTTGGTGGATCTGTAGGATTAGAGGGTCCAACTGTTGCAACAGGTGCTGCTTTAAGTTCTAATCTATCGAGAATGTTGCATATGAACCAAGCAACAAGAACTTTACTTATTGGTTGTGCTGCTGCAGGAGCTATGTCTTCTATTTTTAAAGCCCCTATTGCAGCAATTATTTTTGCTGTAGAAGTATTTAGTTTAGATCTAACTTTAGTTTCATTAATTCCTTTATTATTAGCTTCAATTTCTGCATTAATCACTTCTTATTTTTTCTTTGGAGATGATATTCTTCTACCCTTTTCTATTGAAGATAAATTTTCAATGGGCAATATCCCATTTTATATTTTATTAGGTGTTGTTTCTGGTTTTGTGTCTATTTATTTTACTGAAACTTATGAACGGTTTCAGAAATTTTTCGAAAAATTAGGATCCCCAATTAAAAGACTTTTAATAGGTGGAATTGGAATTGGAATTTTGGTTTATTTTATCCCTCCACTTTATGGTGAAGGGTTCGATATTATAAACAATTTGGTACAGGGTAATCCTGAAAAGGCATTGGAAAATAATATTTTTCAATTAGATCTTAATAACACTTGGTATGTTATAGCGCTTCTTGGTGGCTTAGTTCTTTTTAAGGTAATTGCAAGCTCACTTACTTTTGGTGCAGGTGGAGTTGGTGGAATTTTTGCGCCAACCTTGTTTATGGGAAGTATTATGGGTTACTGTTTAGCAAAAATAATTAATACAATTAACTTTCTTAATATTTCAGTTTCAGAAAGCAATTTTACATTGGTAGGAATGACGGGCTTAATGGCTGGAGTGTTACATGCACCTCTTACAGCTATATTTTTAATTGCTGAAGTAACTGGCGGGTATGAATTGTTTCTACCCTTAATGATTACTGCAGCCATTTCTTTTTCAATTACAAAGTATTTTGTACCTCATTCAGTCTATGCAATGGAATTAGGAAGAAAAGGGGAACTTATAACTCATAATAAAGACCATGCTGTTCTTACCTTAATGAGTATTAAAAATGTAATAGAAATAAATTTTATTTCCATTTTTCCAGACATGACACTTGGCGAAATTGTACAAAGCGCTGTCGTGAAATCTAATAGAAATATTTTCCCTGTTATAGATAGAGATACTCATACTTTGTTAGGCATTATTTTATTGGACGATTTAAGACCCGTAATGTTCGATCAAAGTTTATATCAAGAAGTTACGGCGAGAGATTTAATGCAAAATCCTCCAGAAATTATAGATTTACAAAAAGATAAAATGACACAAGTGATGAAAAAATTTCAAGATACTGGCGCATGGAATTTGCCTGTTATTTCTGAAGGTTCTTATTATGGATTTGTGTCAAAATCTAAAATGCTTACCGCATATAGAAGAAAATTAATTGATTTTTCAGGAAAATAAAATGAAGTATATTTTATCAATATTTTTAGTAGCTGTTGTGATTGGAGTTTGTGTTGGATTTTACATTAGACCAGACGATATTAAAACAGGAGATTTAATAATTGGACTCTCATTGGTTGTATTATTTTTTATAATTATGCCCTTATTTATTTACCACCGTTGGAAAGACAGAAGTGTAAAAGAGTACATGCTTACAAAAGAAAATATTGAAAAAATGCAAAATTACACTAAAGACAAAAAGCTATAAACCAGTTGGTTTAAAAAAAATTTTGCAAGAAATTAACATATGAGTTTGGTTTTATACTACATTTGTATCTTATTATTAATTTATTTTTTTATTACAATGGAAGGAACAGTAAAATTTTTTAACGAATCTAAAGGTTTTGGTTTCATCACTAATGATGATACTGGAAAAGACATTTTTGTACACGTAACCGGTCTTAATGGCGAAGCCCTTAATGAAGGTGATAAAGTAGAATATGTTGAAGAAGAAGGAAGAAAAGGAATGGTAGCTGCGAAAGTTCGCGTTATCCATAACTAAGAGATATATACTTAAAGATTTTAAAAGCCCCATTAATATATTGATGGGGCTTTTCATTTAATTTAGATTTCTTTTCTCAATAAAAAAATTTTTTAATAGCTGGGAAGCTTCATCCTCTAAAATCCCACCTTTCATTTTTGTTTTAGGATGCAATTTTGTCTCTAATGCAATACATCCCCTTTGTTCATCTCTAGCTCCGTAGACAATATTTGATATCTGACTCCAAAATAAAGCTCCTGCACACATTTGGCAAGGTTCTATTGTTACATATAAAGTACAATCTTGTAAATATTTTCCTCCTAAAAAATTGGCTGCTGCTGTGATTGCTTGCATTTCGGCATGTGCGGTTACATCATTTAACGTCTCTGTAAGATTATGCGCTCTAGCAATAATTTGATTATTTATTACAATAATTGCACCTATGGGTACTTCTCCTTTTTCATAGGCTGCTTCAGCTTCTTGAAGTGCACGTTTCATAAAATAGGCGTCATCATAAGGTTTTAATAGTGTCATTAGTATCTTTTAAGAATTTATAAAAGTACAAAAGCAAAATGTATCTTTGTCTGGTGAAAAAAAAGATATTAGATACAATTCAATTTCCGAAGGATTTAAAGAAAATTCCGCAACAAGATTTACCCCATCTTGCTAAAGAGCTACGTGATTTTATAATTAATATAGTTGCAGTAAAAGAAGGTCATCTAGGCGCAAGTCTGGGAGTTGTAGAATTAACTATCGCATTACACTATATTTTTAATACCCCAGAAGATATTTTAGTTTGGGATGTTGGTCACCAGGCTTATGGTCATAAAATATTAACTGGTAGGAAAGATATTTTTCAAACCAATCGTAAACTTAGCGGAATAAGCGGTTTTCCTAAAAGAAGTGAAAGTGAATTTGATGCTTTTGGTACAGGACATAGCAGCACATCAATATCTGCAACTTTGGGTATGGCAATTGCTGCACAATTAACGGGAAACAAAACCAGACAACACGTAGCAATCGTTGGAGATGCTTCTATAGCAAGTGGAATGGCTTTTGAAGCCTTAAATCATGCTGGCGTAACCAATACTAATCTTTTAATTATTTTAAATGACAATGCTATTGGGATTGATCCTAGTGTGGGCGCCTTAAAAGCTTACTTTACAAAAGTTAATCTTGATGGTGCTCCAGAAACCGACAATATATTTGAAGCGCTTAACTTTAATTATTCTGGACCTATTGATGGTCATAATTTATCTGATTTAATTTCTGAATTAAAAAGGCTTAAAAAAATTGACGGTCCAAAATTACTTCATGTAATTACAAAAAAAGGCAAGGGATTACGTCAAGCCGAAGAAAATCAAGTTGCTTATCATGCCCCTGGAAAATTTGATGCAGAAACTGGAGATTTAATTCAAAAAAGTGGGGAAAAACTCCCGCCAAAATTTCAAGATGTATTTGGAAAAACATTGGTAGAATTAGCATCTCAAAATGAAAAAATTGTTGGAATTACACCTGCAATGCCAACAGGAAGTTCATTAAAATATATGATGGAAACTTTTCCAAAAAGAGCTTTTGATGTTGGAATTGCAGAACAACATGCTGTAACTTTTGCTGCTGGTCTTGCTACACAAGGTTTACACGTTTTTTGTAATATATATTCTACGTTTTTACAACGTGCCTACGATCAAGTAATACATGATGTATGTTTACAAGAATTACCTGTTATTTTTTGCTTAGATAGAGCAGGTATAGTTGGAGAAGATGGAGCTACTCATCACGGTGTTTTTGATATTTCTTATTTAAGATGCATTCCAAATATTATTATTGTTGCACCTAGAAACGAAATTGAACTTAGAAACATCCTTTACACCTCACAATTAGGTTTATCATTACCTATCGCAATTAGATACCCAAGAGGAAGAGGAAACATTATAGATTGGAAACAACCTTTTACAAAAATTGAAATTGGTCGTGGTGAAATTTTAAAAAAGGGATCTAATATTGCTGTTTTAACCATTGGAAATATGGCCGAGAATGCTTTTGAGTCTATAAAAAATATTTCTACTAATGAAGCTATTGGACTTTATGACATGCGATTTGTAAAACCACTTGATAAAGAATTGCTTCATACAATTTTTAAACAATATAAAGTAATTATTACTATTGAAGATGGAGTACTTTCTGGAGGTTTTGGAAGTGCTATAAAGGAGTTTGCTAGTTTACACCAATATAATTTAATTATAGAGAGTTTAGGAATTAACGATGTTTTTTTAGAACACGGTACTATCCACGAGTTACAAGAATTAGCAGGAATTTCTTCTGAAGAAATAAAAAAAACTATTCAATCTTATTTATAAAAAAAGGAGGCTAAAAAGCCTCCTTTTTTATTCATTCTAAAGATTTATTTATTTGATGATCAACTTAGCTGTGTGTAAGTAATTAACACCATCTATTTGAATAATATATATTCCAGTAGTTAATCCTTTTGCTTGAATATTTACAGTTGTATTAAATTGAACATTTTGAGAATATACTTCTCTTCCGTTTATATCATAAATTGAAATTAATGCATCTCCAGCATCAATTACAGACTTAATGTTTATATCTCCATTTGATGGATTAGGGTAGATAATAAAATTATTATCTAATGATCCTTGATCATTTACTCCTAATTCACAATCTACAGGTAAATCGAACGCTTCTGTTTGATCTGACCTGCTGTTAGAGCTTCCTTGATTTGCACTAAATCCTAAACCTCTTCTTGCAAAAGCATTCCATATTAAACATCTGTTAGCTCCTCCATTTGCTAAAAGATCTGCTTCCAAAATAGCATCTCTACCATCAACAAACCCTGGACTACAAGATTGAAGTTTTAACCCATCTAGTACCAATTGCATTGCTATATTATTTCCACCTGTTCCATTATATAAATCTGAATCAAATCCATACTCATCGATTAGATCCCAAGTCATTTCCCATAACATAGTCGCCCATACAAATCCAATTCCGTGAGGTTGTGAAACGCCACTATTAGTATCTGCATATGTATAATTATTTATACCAAAATCTGTACTGTAAGGAGCTTCTCTAATACCTCCACCATTTGTAGGTTGCCCAGTTGCATAAGTTCCAATACCTCTAATATCACTTCCTTGATCACCTGTTTGTAATGTAAGCATTAATCCAAACCAATCACTCCATCCTTCTCCCATTTGTTCAGCATTACCTAGACAATTTGTATTGTTTGGGCCTCCAGTTAATCTATTTGAAATACCATGTCCATATTCGTGAGCTATAATACCATTATCAAGATCTCCATCAATCATGTAAGGTCCTGTAGCAACTAAAGTTCCATTAACTGTAGCAGGAATTTGCAATTGAGTAATAATTGCTTCACCATCTGCCTGACTTACCATAATTGAAGGAATAGTAACACTGCCTCCTACAGCACCAGCTCCCATTGAGAAAATTGCTGAAGCATCGTTATTAACGACAATTGCAGCAACTGCTCCTGCATTTTCAGCAGCTAAAACTTTTACTCCAAATTCACATCCTCCTCTTCTTATAACAGCTATTTTTCCAGCTAAGGCTCCTCCATTTGTTATTGCATCACAAGCATCATTAGGATCTGTTGATGTTCCAGCGTTATTATCAATAACTAAAACAAGATCTGCTGTTAAAGGAATTTCTGGAAGTGGAGCTCCAAATCCAGCTGGTACTGCGGTATAATCCCCTGCCAACGGACCGTTGTTAATTGTTAATGGCTGTCCAGGAGGTCCTGATGCAGACCATAAATACATTTGCATTCTTGGGTTTAATCCATCTGGAGGAGTACTAAAATTTGCGTTATTAGTTCCACCACCATCTTGCGCATCTGCATTTACAGAGTCACTACCAAAACCACCATTACCATAGTTATTTTCTTGAAAACTCCCACTTGCTTCATCAAAACCATATTGATACCAAACATCATGCATTATATTATTCCAGTAAAATAAATTTACTGTTGCTGCTTCCAGCATATTTACTGGATTAGTAGTAAAGTCGAATGGGAAATCAAAATTTAAAGCAGGTCCACCATCTGGAGAAGCTCCAGTACCATTATTATTATTTATATCGTCTTGCGCTAAAACATTATTACCTCTTGTAATTGTAAATTCTGCTCCAGGTGCTCCATTTGTATCATGCCATCCAAAAGGTGAAGCTACTGGGTCTGCAGGATCTGCAATTAAACTTTCTGGTCCATGATTAGGACTTTCAAAAGGAAGTCCGAAAACTCGGTATTGATTTCCTCCAGAAGATATTGTATTATTTCCAGATTGAGGAAATAAAATGCTTGAAGCATCTGTAGTGTATGTTGTGTTATGGTTATGAGAACCTGCTTCAAAATTACAGCTAATTACCCAATCCATTATACTTAAAACTGAGCCATTAACAGCATCAACTCTAACACTATAATAATGACTAGCATCAAGTAGATAAATACTTAAATCCCAGGCTAATCGTAATTTATTTGTTTCAGTAGGTTGATAAACTAACTTAACTGGAATATTTTCTAAAGAAATACCGCCATTAGAATATAAGTAAGTATTTCCTGAACTTTCTAGTAAAGAAAGGTTTGAAGGGTTTTCTACACCTAGTTCGTTTGCAGCTTTTGTTATAGCCGTAATTGCATTAATAGAAGGTGTTGTTGTGTTTACTTTTGTTGAAAGATTTGAAACAAAAGAAAGGTTAGCATTTACAACATTAGTATTTTTAATTGCTAAGCTAGAAGTCGAATTAAAGATTTCAATCCCTTGATGCTTTTGAATAATATAAACATTATGAAGATTCATACTTTTAGAGAAGCTTTGTCTGTCTACTGAAAACTCTTCAATATCTTGAGGCTGAAGCTCTAATTGTGTTCGATTGTTGTTTAAATAAGAGGAGATTACTCCAGTAAAATCTTGTGCATTAACAAAACCTACAGTAATAAATGCGAATAAAAAAAGTATTTTTTTCATCTATAATAATTGGGATTGAGATTAATAATTAAATAGGTCCTAAAAGTATTGTAAAACTTACATCAAAAAACGAGAATATCATTATTTAACATAAAATGAGTGAATAATTAAAGATTTCCCTTAATTTTTTTAAAAATTTGCAATGAATTACCATCGGTTAATCGAGAAATGTAATTACAGCATTTCATTAAATAATCGTAAACAGAATTAAAAGTTGTGTCTTCTATTTCTAGATTTTTCAAGACTAAGGTATCATAATGACGTGATTTATTAGCGCTAATATTTTCAAGTGCTGTTGTAAAAGTGTCTAACAATGAGGATAATATTGTATAGCCTGCAATTTCTTTTTCTATTACTTCTGCGCTTTGATAAATTTTGCTAATACTAATTTTTATGATATCGTTAATTTGTGCTTTGTATGAGCTTTTTTCAAGCAAAGCTTCACTAAACTCTCCATTTAATATTAATTCTTCGTTTTTAATAAATACTTGAGCGGCTTCAGCAATAAGTGTATTAATTGCTAGAGATCTTAAATAAGCCAATCTATCTGAAGACTTTTTAAGTGAACTATATTTTTCAGTATTAATAGAGTTTTTTACTAAATTAATAAGGTACTCTAATGCTACTTCCTCTTCTATTAATCCTAAGTTAATTCCATCTTCAAAATCAATTATTGTATAACAAATATCATCTGCTGCTTCTACAAGATATGCTAAGGGATGTCTACAATAACTAAAATCGTCTATAGAACCTCTTTTTATTAATCCCAACTCTTCTGCAACTTCTTTAAAAGAATTTATATCAGATTGAAATACCCCAAATTTTTTATCGGCTATGTGTGGTGTAGGTTTCTTAGGAAGTGATTCTTTAGGATATTTCATAAAAGCACCCAAAGTTGCATAGGAGAGTCTTAAACCTCCATCTACTCCATCTTTAGATTCGGTTAATATTTTAAACCCATTAGCATTTCCTTCATAATTAATAAAATCTTGATATTCTTTCTCAGTTAAATGAGACTTAAAACGTTTACCGTTACCATTTTCAAAATAATCACCAATCGCTTTTTCACCACTATGACCAAAAGGAGGGTTTCCAATATCGTGTGCTAAAGAAGCTGCTGCAACAATTGCTCCAAAATCATTAAAATGATGACCATTTACTTTATGTAAATGAGGATGTTTTTCTAAAATAGCTTTTCCTACTATCCTACCTAATGAACGACCAACAACTGAAACTTCTAAACTGTGAGTTAATCGAGTATGGACAAAAGAGGTTTTTGATAAAGGGATAACTTGTGTTTTATCTTGTAAAGTTCTAAAGGGAGATGAAAATATAATACGATCATAATCAACTTCAAAACCTAATCGTGTTTCGTCTTGTTCAATACGTAATCTTTTGTTAGTATCTCCCTGTCTTCTTAATGACAGTAGCTGTTCCCATTGCATCATTGAATAATATTTTATAATGCAAGATACTATTTAATATAGTGAAATCAAGTGAAAAGTTAATGTTAACAGATTAACCTTTAGGTAACCTTGACTTGATAAAAAAGTAATCTCTAATTAACACCAAATTTACAATGTAGGGGTTTCTTTGCTACAAGAATTGAAACAAAAAATGAGAAAATTATTTACACTATTTTTTTTAAGCTATACAGCAATTTCGTTTGCACAACAAACCGGTTCTATAGTTGGAAGTTTAACAGATAAAGAATTTAATAACGAGCCTTTAGCATTTGCTAATGTAATAATAAAAGGAACCTCTACAGGAACTACTTCAGACTTTGATGGACTGTATTCTTTAGAAAAACTTTCTCCTGGAGCTTATTCTATAGTATATAGTTTTGTGGGTTATAAAACGGTTGAAATTGAAAACATTGAGGTTATTGCCAATAAAGTGACTACTGTTAATGTACCTATGGGGGCTAGTGCAGCTGCACTAGATGAAGTGATAATTAAAACTACTACAAAGAGAGAAAGCGAAGTTGCTTTGTTATTAGAACAGAAAAAAGCTTCTACAATAAAACAGAGTATTGGTTCTCAAGAATTAACTCGTAAAGGTGTTAGTGATGCTGCTGGAGCAGTAACAAAAATTTCTGGTATTTCTAAACAAGAAGGTGGAAGCAATGTATATGTTCGTGGTTTAGGAGATAGATATTTAAACACTACTTATAATGGTTTATCGTTGCCCTCTAATGATATTGAAAAGAAAAACATTGATCTTAATCTTTTTTCTTCAGATGTTATACAAAATGTTTCTGTAAGCAAAGCATACGACTCTCAGTTTTACGGGGATTTTGCTGCGGGTAATGTAGATATTACATCAAAAGAGTATACAGGAAAAGGGTTTTTAGATATAAGTCTTGGCAGTGGTGCTAATACCAGATCTCTTGGTCAAGATTTCGTTAAAAGTGAAGGAACGGGTTATTTTGGTTTTTACAACCGCTACGACAACAACCCTTTTGCAGTTATTTTATCTCACGGTATAGATCCAGTTGATGCAGGAACACCTATAGCTATAGAAGGCTCTATAAGCGGAGGTACTTCTTTTAATATAGGAAACGAGTCTCGTTTTAGTGTATTTTTTACTGCTTCTTTCGACAATAATTTTGAATACAGAAATGGAGCCACAGCAGACTTTACAACTGTAGAGAAAAAGAGTTTTGCTAATGCAGAAGAGTTTGAATATTCAACCACTACTACTGCAATGACAAACTTTGTTTTTAAGTTTAATAAAGATCACAAAGTAAGCTATAACTCTTTGTTTATAAATAGTGCAAGTGACGAAGTTGGTTACTTTGGTATTGACGGAAAAGGTTCAAATCGCGATGCGATATTAGATACCGACAAAGGTTTTTTTCAGCAAAATATTCAATTTGAGCAGAACATGTTTTTTGTGAATCAATTAGTAGGCTCGCATACATTAAATGAAATATTTGACTTTAAATACGGAATTGGATATAACAAAGTCTTTTCGCGACAACCAGATAGAAAGCGTATTAGTTTAGAAAGATATGATTTAGCTTTAGACAATGATCCTAATACAAATCCATCATTTTTCAACAATATACCTTACGACAACCAAAGATATTTTCAAAGAATTGAAGATGAAGAATTAACTAGTTTTATTACACTAGGTTATAAAGTTTCAGAAAAATTAAAATTAAATTTTGGATATAACGGTAGAACTAAAGAGCGTTTCTTCGAAAATATTCGATATGGTTACGATTTTATTCAACCAAATACTCCGGTTACAGACGTAACTAATTTTAATAGCATTTTTAATGTTGATAATTTAGGAGTGATTTATAACACAGAAGTTTTTAGGCCTATTTCCCCTGAAAATGGTTTTGACGGAACAAACTTCCCTGGACTTCCAGAAAATACATATACTGGAAACTTAGACATCCACGCTGGGTATGTAAATGCCGAAATTAATTTTGGAGAAAAGTGGTTAATAGTTCCTGGTATTAGAGCAGAATCTTTTGAGCAAAAAATTACTTACGATGTAATAAACCTTACTGCTACAGATCCAGGGATTAGAGAAGCAAAAGAAAGCTTTTACTTACCAAGTTTAAATATAAGATACGCATTAACCGAAGAACAAAACCTACGTTTTGGATTTAGTAAAACAGTTTCTACACCAGAGTTTAAAGAGGTTGCTCCTTTTGTTTACGAAGACGTATCTAACAGAGTTGGTGGTAATCCAGATTTATTAAACGACCCTTCTTTTTCTGAAATCTTTAATATCGATGTAAAGTATGAATGGTTTTTTGGTAGAGGCGAAATACTTTCTCTTGCAGCATTTGCAAAAAGAATTGACGACCCAATTAACCGTGTAATTGCCAATGATGCTACTGGTACTCAAAGATATTTTAGGACTGGAAATAAAGCTGAAGTAATTGGAGCTGAAATAGAAGTACGCAAAGACTTACTTCAGAACAAAGATAAAGACACAGAATTATCTGTTGGTTTTAATGCAACATATACCTACACAAAGCAAGATTTAAAAAGTTCTGAAGGTTTGTTTACTACCACTTTTAATGAAGGAAGAATAGAAGAGCTTCAAGGAGCATCTCCATTTATTATGAATGCAGATATTAATTATAGTCCATTATTTAGTGATACATACAAGCCCGTTATCACAGCAGTGTTCTCATACTTTAGTGATCGTATTGATGCAATTGGATCTGGTCAATTAGGTAATGTGATTGAAAAAGGAGTACCAACTTTAGACTTGATTTGGAAAAACAGCATAGGAGAACATTTTGAAATTAATGCCGCAGCAAAAAACATATTAGACCCAAAAATAGAATACGTTCGAGAAAACACTTCTCTGGGAGATGTATTAGTGACTTCACCCAACGGAAAAGGGATTGCTTCTTATCAAAGAGGTATTAACCTTTCATTACAATTATCATATAAATTTTAAATCTGAAATAAAAATCAATTAATACTAAATCGAAAATGAAGACAATTAAATTATTACTTAGCTTAGCAGTTGTAGCGTCCCTATTTGCTTCTTGTGAAGCAGACGATACTGCAGACATTATAATCAATGACAATAGCGTTGATAATAGCACTACAAATAACAATTCTGGAGGTGGAGATCCAACCACAACTATAGAAAATATTGGTGGAACTATGACAACAGATCTTACGTTAGATTCCAACATCACTTACATCTTAACTGAAGCTTTAATTATGACAGAGGGCACTTCTTTAAACATCCCTTGTGGAACTGTTATTAAAGCTAATTTTGGAGCAGGTGTATACATTGCTATTTCTCAAGGAGCTACTATAAATGCAAACGGACAAGCGAATTGCCCAATTGTATTGACATCCAACTCAAATACTCCAAATGCAGGAGATTGGGGCGGTCTTATTATATTAGGTCGTGCACCAATAAACTCTGTTGCAGGTGGCAATGCAACTTCAACAAGCGAAATAGGCGGTCTTCCTTATGGAGGTAATAACACTAGCGATAATTCTGGAGTTATTCGCTATGTACGGGTAGAATATTCTGGTGGGGCTGCAGATGCATCTTCAGAGAATAATGGTTTCTCTTTTTATGGTGTTGGAAATGGAACAACAGTAGAGTACATTCAAGCTTTTGAAGGTAAAGATGATGGTATCGAATTTTTTGGCGGAACTGTAAATGCAAGTTTTATTGCAGTTAAAGGTGCTCAAGATGATTCAGTAGATTGGACAGAAGGGTATAGCGGTAACTTAAATAATGTGTATATAGAACACGGTGTAAATCACGATAAAGGGATAGAAGCCGATGGTTTTAATACAGATAGTGGAAATAATTCTAATCCATTATATTTTTCTAAACCTACTGTAAGTAATGTAACTATTATTGGTAGAGGTTCTTCATCAACTAGTGAGCCTGAGGCTGTTCGTTTAAGAGCTGGAACTCAAGGTATATTCACAAATATTTTAATCCAAGGCTTTGATGAAGGTTTTGATCTTGATGGTGATATGGGGGATAGCCCAACAGGACAAGGAGTTCTAGACGGAAACTTATCTGTTACAGATGTAACTTTTGTAGATGTTACTACAAAGCTTAAAAACGATACAGGATTTACTTTTTCTGAAGGAGATTTTATATCTGGTGATGGTAATGGTACAGGAACAAATTTTTCAACTTGGGGTGCAGGGTGGACAAGAAATTAATTATTATATTATTAGCCAAAACAAAAGGAGCTTTTCAAATTGAGAAGCTCCTTTTTGTTAAATATAATTTTAATTAGTTTGACACAACTCTAGTACTTTTAACAGCCCAAGTTTTTACTTCAACTATTTTAGAATTTTTATACATTACTTCTTTCATTTCATCTCCATTAAAGAACTTCCAAACACCCACTTTTTTTCCATTACTATAATTAGCAACAGCAGTTTTAACACCATTAATGTCATAACTTATCCATTCACCTTGTAACTTATTATCTTTTGTATAAAAACCAGTTTGTGCTATAGTTCCATTATCGTGATATAAATTAGCCTCTATAACATCTCCATGTAACACATAGGTATCTTTATTTATTTCTTGAGCATTTGTTATACCTATAGAAAGTAGAACTACTACAATTACTATTAATTTTTTCATACTAATGTATTTTAAATTGTGTATAAACCAAATATACAAATTAGGTAACAATAAGGAAAGGTTTAGTTAACGTTAAATTTACATTATACTTCTAACTAGCTTAAAACAAAAGTTTTAATATTAAAAACTTAACATTGGGATAATAGATAGCTTTAAATGGCTTAATAATAATTTAATATTCTCGTTACGTTTAAACTACATATCTGTTCTTTATTTGTATTTAATCTTTTAGAAATCGTTTAGTTTTTGTCAACTAATTTTTAAAAGTAAAGAGGCTACCTTATTAAGGTAGCCTCTATAATTATCATCAAAAAGATGGTTTATTTATTTATCGAAAGTTACACTCCCATTACTTATATCATACATCCCTCCAACAATCATAATTTCATTGTTTTTTTCCATTTCAGCAAGTATAGGACTGTTTTTTCTTATACTATCAATTGCTAACTGTACATTTTTTGCAGCAACCTCATCAACAAAATCTAAATTAGAAGAATTTCTTAACTTTACATCTTGAGGTTCTTTTACAGCAGCTACTGCAGGTTCAATCTTCTCGATTAACTTAGTAAGATTTCCCATTCTTGCATGATCACAAGCTCCTTTTACGGCTCCACAACTAGTATGTCCCAAAACTAAAATTAATTTAGTTCCAGCTAGTTTGCTTGCAAACTCCATACTTCCTAAAATATCTTCATTGATAAAATTACCTGCAATTCTTATACTAAAAATATCTCCAAGTCCTTGATCAAAAACTAATTCTGCCGAAACTCTAGAGTCTATACAACTTAATATAGTTGCAAATGGAAACTGTCCTTCTGTGGTTTCATTAACTTGTTGTAATAGATTTCTGTTTGCACTTAAATTGTTTTGAAATCTTTTATTCCCTTCTTTTAAATATTCTAATGACTTTTGTGGAGTCATTGTAGCTTGTGTTTCTCTTGTGTGTGCTTTCATTTATATTATATTTTATTATCTAAGCTTTTTAAAAGCTAAAACATTATATTATTTAATTAATATTTGTCCTTGACATTTACATTAATCCAGTCAAGGCATTCTTTAAAGTTTTTAAACAAATGTTCCTGTGGTATTAAATCTGGAATGATATCAATACGTTCTAACATGTATTTTGGCTGTTTTAAAACATTAACCATTAATACCTTTACATTTCGTCTAGCTAAATCTATTAATATATCTTCCATAGCATATAAACCAGATTGATCTATATACTGCATTCTACCCATTCTAATTATTACTGTTGAAGCCGTATCGGGTATTTGTGATGCTAATTGTTGAAAATCACTTGTTGAACCAAAAAACAATGGCCCTTTAATGTGCTTTATAAAGACTTCTTCTTTTAATGCTAGAGGGAAATTATGTTCATCTGCCCATGCTTTTTCCTTGAGTAAGGATTTTACATCAGATCTTTCGGCAGTAAGGTCTCCCATCTTTTTCATAAACATTAAAGATGAGATTACTAATCCTACTCCTACAGCGTAAACTAAATTCCATACAGAAGATAGTACTAAAACAACTATCATTATAACCACTTCTGGTTTAGGCATATAAGGAATTGCTTTTAACCCTTTATAATCCATAACACCTATACCAACTGTTATTAATATTCCCGCTAAAACAGCAGCAGGAATTTGAGAGGCCACGGGACCTAAAGACAGTAGAATTACTAATAATAAAATACCAGCCGTCATCCCCGACAATCTTGTTTTTCCTCCAGATTTTATATTAACAACAGTTCTTATTGTTGCACCTGCTCCAGGTATTCCTCCAAATATAGCTCCTACACTATTACCTATACCTTGTCCAACCAATTCTTTATTTGAGTTGTGTTTTGTTTTGGTCATATTATCTGCTACTACAGAAGTTAACAGGGAATCTATCGCTCCTAATAAAGCTAATGTAAGTGCCGTGAAAATATAAGGGGTTATAGAGCCTAAACTAAAACTTGTAAATATTTCGAGATTAGGTATTGGTAATCCACTAGGTATTTCCTCGATAGGTTTGTAATCTAAATTAAAGCCAAAAGCAATACCCGACATAACAATTAATGCCACCAAAGTACTTGGAACTGCCGATGTAATACGCTTAAAACCATATATTATTAAAATAGTACCTAATGCCAAAATAAGCTCTAACCAACTAATGTTATTTAACGCTCTAGGGAACATTTTAATAGCTCCTATAACTCCAGATGCTTCCGCTGCAGCTAAAGTTTTTGATTCCTTTAAAATATCTTCTTGACTTATATACTCTGCTCTTTTAATAGTTTCTTCGAAGTCTTCTAAAACCAATATCCCTTCACCAGCTTCTTCTTTTAAAATGTTATCTAAAATAATTTCTTCAGCCATTGGCTTAAATTGATTCACAAATTCTTCATCTTGCTTAGGGTAATATCCTACGGCAGGAAGAACTTGAGTAATCAAGATTATAATACCAATAGCGGTCATAAATCCAGAAACTACTGGATAGGGTATATATTTTATGTATTTTCCAAATCCTAATAAACCTATCCCAATTTGCATTAAACCAGCTAATAAAAAGACAGTTAATATAATTGGTAATGCCGTTGCTATATCACCATCATTTGCAGCAATAATTCCAGCAATCATTACCATACTAACTGCAGTCATAGGTGCTGTTGGACCAGATATTTGAGTATTAGTACCACCAAATAAAGCAGCAAAAAAACTAACAAAAATAGCTCCGTACAAACCTGCACTAGGCCCTAAACCAGAACTTACACCAAAGGCAAGTGCTAATGGTAAAGCAACAATACCAGCAGTAATACCACCAAACAAGTCACCTTTAATATGTTTAAAATCAAATAAATTTTTCATTATAGAATATATATAAAATGAATGTATCCAGCCTTTAATCTCATGTAAAGACTGCGCTAAATTTTAGGAAATAAAAGTAATTATTAAATGAAAAACTCTGGAGGAGGTAAAAGAATTTTTGAAGTAAAATTTGAATCACTCTCCATATAGAATAGATTTTTTAATTGCCTTTTTGAAAACAATGAAATTCCAAAATTCGAAAAATTATAAACCACAACTTTCTTTTCTTCAAGATCTGTTGGTGTTTTATTTTGGTTTTCTTCTTCTAATAGATTGCTTATTATAACAGTATCGGAATCATAATTTACAATATTAACAATTGCAGGAGTTATAAGCGATAAGCATAACACTAATGACAATAAAAATTTTGTAAAATTTCTCAATACGGTTGGTTTAATTTTCGCAAATATAAATGCAAATAAAGGATATTTAACATTTAATCCTGTTAAAAAACCTATAAAATAAGGCATTTCTACTTTTAAAACTTCTTGTTTTCTTTACTTGCCCTTAACATTGACTTAACATGGGTTTAGGTTATTTGCACCGACAAAAACTTAAAACGATTATAGATGAAAATTAAAGCAATTACAATTTTATTGTTATTAACTACCCTTTTTGTTAATGGACAAGAAATTGAAGGCCCTAAATTTGGTAAAGGTCTTTTAAACATAGTTGGTAAAGACAGCACCTGGTCTATGAATTTTTCAGCAAGAATGCAGATTCTCTCAACTACAAACTGGAATTATGAAGGTGACCAATATGGAAAAGCTGAAAGTAGTTTTTTAATTCGTAGATCAAGATTAAAATTTAGTGGTTTTGCTTACTCGCCTAAATTAAAATACAAAATCGAATTAGGTCTTTCTAACAGAGACATTGCTGGAGCTTCAGAATTTACAAGTAATTCTCCTAATTATATTTTGGATGCAGTTGTAATGTGGAATTTTTATGAAAATTTCGAATTATGGGCAGGTCAAACAAAACTTCCTGGAAATAGAGAACGTGTTATATCGTCTGCAAATTTACAATTGGTTGATAGATCGCTATTAAATAGTAGATTTAATATTGATAGAGATCTTGGTCTGCAATTAAGACACCATATTGATGTTTCAGATAAATTTAAAATAAAAGAAATTTTTGCCGTATCTCAAGGGGAAGGAAGAAACATCACAACAGGAAATCTAGGGGGACATCAATATACTGGACGTCTAGAAGTATTACCTTTTGGTGAATTTGATGGAAAAGGAGATTATTCTGGCGGAGATCTTAAAAGAGAAGAAACACCAAAATTTGCACTTGGAGCAACATACGACTATAATAACAATGCAGTAAAAAATAGAAGTAACCTAGGTAGTTATATGGAAAATGACTTAGGATTTTATGAAACAGACATTACTACTTTGTTTATTGATGCTATGTTTAAGTATAAGGGGTTTTCTTTTATGGGAGAATATAGTAATAGAGATGCAGATGATCCAATTGCAAAAAATTCTGATGGCACAGTTACAGGCGATATAGTTCAGGTTGGTAATGGAATTAATCTACAAAGTGGATATTTGTTTAAAAATAATATTGAAGTAACTGGACGATATACTTCAATAGAACTTGATCAAAACATAACAGGAAAAGACATAGAAAATCAATACACATTTGGTCTTTCTAAGTATATAGTTGGACATAAATTAAAAGTTCAAACAGATGTAAGCTATACTACAATTGGAGGTGAAAACGACGGATTAATGTACAGACTACAGCTCGATGTTCATTTTTAAAAATAACACCAGAAATTTATAATAAAAAAGGAAGCTGAAATAAGGCTTCCTTTTTTATTATAACTTTATTTTTCAGTTACTTAAACAAATTTTTTTAATAGCATTTTCTTCATTCACAGTTAACATTAGCATAACATATGGTTACGTTATTTGTACTGCAAAAACTAATGATTTATAAATGAAAAAAATTGTAACGACTTTCGCATTAGCACTTATAATTGTTGCTTGCGGAGAAAAAAATGAAAATAACAATGCTGCAAATGATTCGTCAGAATTATCTGGAACTATTAAAGTAGATGGTTCAAGTACAGTATTTCCTATTACCGAAGCTGTAGCAGAAGAGTTTAGAGAAGTGCAGCCTAATGTAAAAGTAACAGTAGGTGTTTCTGGAACTGGTGGTGGTTTCCAAAAATTTTCTAGAGGAGAGACAAACTTATCTAACGCTTCTCGTCCTATAAAAGATAAAGAGATTGAAGCTTGTGAGGCAAATAACATTAAATATTTAGAGCTTGAAGTAGCTTATGATGGTCTTGCTGTTTTAGTGAACCCAGAAAATAATTGGGTTGATAGTTTTACAGTAGAAGAATTAAAGAAAATTTGGGAGCCTTCAGCTCAAGGAACTATAATGAAATGGAATCAAATTCGTCCAGAATGGCCTAACGAAGAAATTCATTTATTTGGTCCTGGTGTAGCTTCTGGAACATATGATTATTTTACCGAAGCAATTGTTGGTAAAAGTGGATCTAGTAGAGGAGATTTTACTGCAAGTGAAGATGATCACGTTTTAGTACAAGGAATTGCAGGTGATAAATACTCTTTAGGATTTTTTGGATTGGCTTATTATGCAGAAAATCAAGATAAGTTAACTCTAATTGGAGTTAACAATGGTACAGAGGTTGTAAAACCTACCTTAGAAACTGTAAAAAACGGTACGTACAGTCCGTTATCTAGACCATTGTTTGTTTATGTAAATAGCACTTCAGTTTCTTCTCCAGAAGTAGTTGAGTTTGTTAACTTTTATCTAGATAATGCTGGTGAGCTATCTAAAGATGTTGGATACATTCCTTTACCAGCAGAAAATTACGCAAAACAAAAAGAAAACTTCAAAACTTTTGTTGAAAGTAACAAATAAACAAAGTTTTGACATTTGGGTAATCAGGTGACTTATAAAGTCACCTGATTTACTTATTAAATTAAGCACAATATGCGTAAAATTAGAGAACTAATTATTGAAAAATCACTGTTTTCGAGTGCCTTAATAACTATTTTGGTTACTATAGGAATAATTGTCGTGCTGTCTATTGAGGCTGTAAGTTTTTTTAGAGAAGTTTCTATTGTAGATTTTTTTACTGATACACAATGGACTCCTCTTTTTACTGAAAAACATTTTGGAATTTTGCCTTTACTTTCAGGAACGCTTCTTACTTCTTTTATTGCAATAGCTGTTGCTTTACCTATTGGACTATCAATTAGTATATATTTAAGTGAATATGCTCCAAAATCTTTCAGAAGAACAGTAAAGCCTTTGTTAGAATTATTAGCGGCCGTACCTACCGTTGTTTATGGGTTTTTTGCACTTATAGTAGTAACCCCTTTTTTACAGGAAATAATCCCAAATTTATCAGGCTTTAATTCACTTTCAGCAGGTATTGTGATGGGAATTATGATAATTCCATACATTTCTTCAATAAGTGAAGATGCTTTACACGCTGTGCCTAGTTCTTTGCGAGAAGCTTCTTTTGGAATGGGTGCAACAAAATTACAAACCGCATTTAAAGTAATTGTTCCCGCAGCATCTTCTGGTATTATTGTGTCTATCATTTTGGCAATATCGAGAGCAATAGGAGAAACAATGATTGTAGCTATTGCAGCAGGGCAACAACCAAGATTAACATTAGACCCAACTGTTCCTGTAGAAACTATTACCGCATATATAGTACAAGTAAGTTTAGGAGATGTACAACATGGTTCTCTTGAGTATAGAACCATCTTTGCAGCAGGTATCACCTTATTTGCATTCACTTTTTTACTGAATACATTGAGCTACAGAATACGAAAAAAATACCAAGAGAAATATGAATAGTATTCAAAAAAACAGGTGGAAAGATCAAGCTTTTAAAGTTTGGGGTATCCTTTGTACTCTTTTTGGACTTGTGATATTAACCATTTTTATTGGTGATATCCTTATTGATGGAATTAGAAGAATTAATTGGGATTTTATTACAAATTTACCTTCAAGAAAAGCGGAAAAATCTGGAATTTTTACAGCCTTAATGGGTAGTATATGGATTTTATTATTAACTACTATAATTTCTTTTCCTATTGGAGTTGCAGCAGGAATTTATCTTGAGGAATATTCAAAGAAAAATAGATTATCAGGTCTTTTAGAAATCAATATTTCTAATCTCGCTGGCGTACCTTCTATTATATATGGATTATTAGGTCTAGAAGTTTTTGTTAGAATAATGGGGCTTGGAGCAAGTATTCTTGCAGGAAGTTTAACTTTATCATTATTAATACTACCTATTATAATTGTTGCAACAAGAGAAGCAATAAAAGCTGTTCCTTCTTCTATAAAAGATGCATCGTATGCATTGGGAGCTTCAAAATGGCAAACCATATGGCATCAAATTTTACCAGCCTCGGGAGGTGGTATTTTAACAGGTGTAATCCTTGCATTATCAAGAGCGGTTGGTGAAACTGCTCCATTAATTGTTGTTGGCGCATTGGCTTATGTACCATTTGCACCTTCTAACCCAATGGATGAATTTTCGGTATTACCAATTCAAATATTTAATTGGATCTCACGACCCCAACCTGGCTTTATTGAAAATGCAGCAGCAGCTATTATCATTTTATTAGGCATCACCTTTATTATGAATGGTATTGCGGTATACTTTAGAAACAAATGGCAGAAAAAATGGAAATAATTGCAGAAAATCCTATAAAGAAAAAAATGACACTAGACAGAATTATAGATCCTTCACTTAAAAAAACTTCAAAAATTGAAGTTACAGATGCCAAAGTATGGTACGATGATTTTAATGCCATAAAAGGAATTAATATGAACATAAAAGCAAATACAGTTACTGCTTTTATTGGTCCATCTGGATGTGGTAAATCTACTTTTCTTAGGTTATTTAATCGAATGAATGATTATGTGGATGGCTTTAAAATGGAAGGCAAAATTAAAATTGATGGAAATAACATCTACAAGAAAAAAGTAAACGTAGAAGAACTTCGTAAAGATGTAGGTATGGTTTTTCAAAAACCGAATCCCTTTCCAAAATCAATTTACGAAAATGTAGCCTATGGATTAAAAATTCAAGGCATAAAGGATAAAAAATTTATTGACGAACGCGTTGAAAAAGCTTTAAGACAAGCCGATCTTTGGGGCGAAGTAAAAGACAATTTAAAAAAATCTGCTTTGGCTTTATCTGGAGGTCAACAACAAAGATTATGTATTGCTAGAACGCTTGCTGTAGAACCTTCTATAATTTTAATGGACGAACCAACGTCTGCGTTAGATCCAATTTCTACAGCTAAAATTGAAGAACTTATCTATCAATTAAAACAAAAATACACTATAGTAATCGTAACACACAATATGCAGCAAGCAAGTAGAATAAGTGACTATACTGCATTTTTTTATTTAGGAGATCTTATTGAGTTCGATAAAACAAAAACAATTTTTACAAATCCAGAAAAAAAACAAACTGAAAATTACATTACAGGACGTTTTGGTTAATTTTATTAAATAATAAGATATAAGATAATGGTAGTAAATGCAGAACAACAACGTGAACTTTTAAACCAATATGGTTTTGAAATGCTTACACTATGTAAATCTCAAGTACGTAAGGCTAAAGAAGCATTTGTTGCTCACGATAGCGACCTTGCAGAAGAAGTTATAAATACAGAATTAAGAGTAAATGCTTTAGACTTAAAAATAGAAAAGGATTGTGAAAAATTCTTGGCACTTTATAATCCTGTAGCTATCGACTTACGTTTTATAATGGCAATTCGTAAAATAAATTTCGATTTAGAACGCATTGCAGATCACGCTGAAGGGATTTCAAGATATATTGTCGATGAAGATAAAAAAATAGATTCAAAACTTCTTAAAGCATTAAACTTTGAAGAAATGTATGAAACTATTACTTCAATGTTTGAGAATATAACAGCTGCTTATGAAGATAAGAATGTTAAAGAAGCTAGAAAAGTTTTTAAAAAGGATAAGGTTTTAGATAAAATTAATATCAAATCTTTTGCTCTTATTGAAGCCGAAATTAAAAAAGACATAGATATAACTGCCCAAGCTTTAATACTTTTTTCAGTTATAAAAAAAATGGAGCGTATTGGAGATCTTATTAAAAATATAGCAGAAGAAATAATCTTTTATATTGAAGCAGAAGTAGTAAAACATAAGAATAAAAAATAGGCCTCAACACATATAATTGTCTATATAACAGATAATAAGCGAAATATTAATTAATAACATTTTCGTAACATATATTATTTAGATTTAAAGTAGGTTTGCACCGTTACTTTCAACAAATTTAAATATGGATAATATTTACTTACTAATGCTTGTAGCATTAGCAGTACTTGCCATTGCAGACCTTGTCGTAGGTGTTAGCAATGATGCTGTAAATTTTCTTAACTCAGCTATAGGTTCTAAAGCAATTTCGTTTAAAACCATAATGATTGTAGCGAGTTTAGGTATTTTTATTGGTGCCGTCTTCTCTAGTGGAATGATGGAAGTAGCCCGAAAGGGTATTTTCGTCCCAGGGCAATTTTATTTTGATGAAATCATGATCATTTTTATGGCTGTAATGATTACAGACATATTACTATTAGATTTTTTCAATACACTAGGAATGCCAACTTCCACAACTGTTTCTATTGTCTTTGAGTTACTTGGAGCTGCAGTAGTAATGGCTTTAATTAAAATTGGAAAAGACAATACACAAACATTTGCAAATCTTAGTGAATACATTAATACAGAAAAAGCAACCGAAATTATAACCGGAATATTACTCTCGGTCGTCATTGCTTTTACTGTTGGAGCACTAGTACAATGGTTATCGCGATTAATTTTTACTTTTCATTATGAGAAGAAAATTAAAAGTTTTGGAGCCCTATTTGGTGGCGTAGCATTAACTGCAATAGGATACTTTATATTTTTAAAAGGTCTTAAAGGAACTCCATATTACGGAGATTTCAAGGGAATTTTAGAAGAACAAACCTTAGTAGTTATTACTGGTAGTTTTATCTTTTGGACAATTTTCTCTTACCTATTTATGAAAATTTTTAAGAAAAGTATTCTTATAATTGTTATTGCAGTTGGGACTTTTGGGCTAGCCTTAGCATTTTCAGGTAATGACTTAGTTAATTTTATTGGAGTTCCAATGGCTGCTTACCATTCTTACGAAGCATGGGCAGCATCTGGAGAAGCTGCATCTACATTTTCTATGACTGTATTAGAGTCTAAAGTTCCTGCAGAACCAATATTATTGTTCATCGCCGGAGGAGTAATGGTATTAACCCTTTGGTTTTCAAAAAAGGCACGAACTGTTGCAGATACAGAAATTGGTCTTTCAAGACAAGGAGAGGGCTCTGAAAAGTTTAAACCAAATATGTTGTCTCGAGTAGTAGTAAAAGGAACTACACGTCTGTCTCAAGGAATTACCTACATATTACCAAAAAATTTAAACGAAAGCATTTCTTCACGTTTTGAAAAAAATGTGATTGATTTACCTCGAGATAAAACTTACGAAGTACCAGCTTTCGATATGATTAGAGCTTCAATCAATCTAATGGTAGCTGGTGTACTTATCTCCATTGCAACTTCTATGAAGTTACCTTTATCAACTACCTATGTTACCTTTATGGTGGCAATGGGTACATCCTTAGCAGATCGAGCTTGGGGAAGAGAAAGTGCAGTGTATCGTGTTGCAGGTGTGTTAAATGTAATTGGAGGCTGGTTCTTTACAGCATTTAGTGCTTTTGTTGCTGCAGGAACACTGGCATACATTATATACTTAGGAAAAGGTCCTGCCATTGCAATTTTATTATTAGTTGCAATTGCTTTATTAATAAGAAACTATGTTTTTCATAAAAATAAAGGACTAGCAAAAATTAATAAAACAGGTTTAAAAAAGACCGAAAGCAAAACAGTTCAAGGAATTATACACGAAAGTGCAGATAATATTTCAAATGTTGTTTCAAGAACTAACAAAGTATATTCAGATATGCTAAGAGGTCTTGCTAAACAAGATCTTAAGAAACTTAAAAAGAGTAAAAAAGGAGTATCAAAACTAAACGATGAAGTTGAAGAATTAAGAGATAATATATTCTATTTTATTAAAAATCTTGATGATACTAGTGTAAGAGGAAGTAACTTTTATATTATCATACTAGGTTATTTACAAGATGTGGCTCAATCTTTAGAGTTTATTTCTAAAGCAAGTTACAAACACGTTAATAATAACCACAAAGCATTACGTTTTAATCAAATTAAAGATCTTCAAGAAATAGATCAATCTTTAGAAGCTTTATTGTCTGAAATTGAAAAAATCTTTACCAATAGAGAGTTTCATAAAATTGACAGTATAATCTTTAAAAAACAAGAGCTTTTTGATAGTGTACAACAAAAAATTGAAAAACAAATTGCTCGTACAAGAACTGAAGAATCAAGCCCAAAAAATACTACATTGTATTTTAGCTTATTATTAGAAACAAAAGATCTTGTATCTGCATTAATGAATCTAATGGAAGAGTACTATACTAGCTATAAAAAAGTATAGACTAATTTTCTAAATCTAAGTTAGAACCTCACATTTTTCTTTAAAAGAAATTGTGAGGTTTTTTTAATTGTATTTGTACATTTAAACAAATCTATAAAATGAAAATTTACGTCCTATTATCTGTTTTATTCTTTTCACCTATAATAATTTTTGCACAAGATTTAACCGGTAAAGCCCTTTTAGACAAAGCTATTCAATATCATGACCCCAATGATAAATGGAATTCCTTTAATAGTATTCTATATGTTACTATGGAAACGCCAAACAATACTAATCGTGATAGCGAAATACACATTAATCTTCCTGATGAATATTTTTACGTAAAAGCTATAAAAGATACTATCATTACTGAATATACTATAAATAAAGGTGAATGTAGTATAGTTTTAAATGGAAATTCAAATCCTTCCGAAGCACTTTTAAAAAAATATAATCTTTCCTGCGAAAGAGCTTCTATGTATAAAAATTACTATACCTACTTATACGGGTTACCAATGAAGCTTAAAGATCCTGGCACTATTGTAGATCAAAAAGTAGTTCGAAAAAATTTTAAAGGAAAAGAATATCTTGTATTAAAGGTAACTTATGATGAAAATGTAGGTAGCGATGTTTGGTATTTTTATTTCAATCCAAAAACGTATGCTATAGAAATATATCAGTTTTTTAAAGGAGATCCTGCTGGCATAGGTAAAGACACAGGGGAGTATATTTTACTTACTGAAGAAATAAAAAACAACGGTATAATTTTTCCGAAAAATCGTGCTTGGTACTACAATAAAGATAATAAATATTTGGGCACAGATATTTTAATACAAAAATAGACGCCATAACGTGAATCAAAAAGAGAAATTAAAAGAAGTTGCTGCAGTATTTTTTAAACTAGGTTGTTTTGCTTTTGGTGGGCCTGCAGCTCATATTGCTTTAATGGAAAGTGAAGTAGTTTCTAAACGTAAGTGGATGTCTAAGGAACATTTTCTAGACCTTATAGGTGCCACTAATTTAATTCCAGGTCCCAATTCTACCGAAATGACAATGCATTGTGGTCATGAGCGTGCAGGAGTTAAAGGACTTTTTGTCGCAGGTATTTGTTTTATTTTTCCTGCTATTCTAATAACTGGTGTATTAGCTTGGCTATATGTTAGTTATGGGAAACTCCCTCACGTTGCTCCATTTATCAAGGGTATACAACCAGCTGTCTTAATAATTATTCTTTCTGCAATACTAAAATTAGGCAAAAAAGCAATTAAAAACTGGGAATTAGTCGTTATAGGAATCTTTGTTTTAGTACTTAGTTTATTAGGTATTCATGAAGTTGTAGCACTATTATTAGGAGGTATTACAGGCGCAATTTATTTTTTTCTGAAAAACAAAATTTACTCAAATTCTCTAAAAAACTTTTTACCATTATTATTTTTTCCACTTTCAGTAGAGGTTGTCACTTCGGTTTCAACATTAAAAATTTTCTGGATTTTTCTGAAAGTAGGTAGTATTTTATATGGTAGTGGATATGTTCTCTTTGCTTATTTGGATGCAGAGTTAGTAACAACTGGTTTATTATCTCGTGAAGCTCTCATAGAAGCAATAGGAATTGGTCAATTTACACCAGGTCCTGTGCTCTCAACTGCTACATTTATAGGCTATCAATTAAACGGATTTTGGGGAGCTCTTGCGGCTACAACAGGTATTTTTTTACCTTCTTTTCTGTTTGTTTTATTTTTAAATCCACTTGTGCCAAAAATGAGAAAATCTACCCTATTAGGTTATTTTCTAGATAGTGTAAATGTTGCAGCAGTTGCCGTTATGGTCGCAGTTTTATTAATAATGAGTAAAGAAACTCTTTTGGATTGGCGTGCTATTTTAATTGCTATTATTAGTGCTTTATTAGTTTTTGGTTTTAAAAATATAAGTGTAATTTGGGTAATTATAATTGGTGCCTTTTTGGGGTATGCTTTAAACTTGATAGTACTTTAATATAAGTTTGTAATGTGATTATATTTTTGCTCTTTAATAAAGTTTACTAAATTTTTGGGAGGTCGTCCAATAATGGCTTTATTTCCACTTACTACAATAGGTCTAACTATTAAATTATGATTTTCTATAAGTACCTGGATAATTTCTTCATTTGTAAGATGTAACTTTGAGTACATGTATTTCCATTCTGGATGATTTTTTTCTACAAGTTCAATAGGATCTATTTTTAATTTTTCTATTATTTCCTTTAATAGCTTTTCTGTAAATGGTTCTTTTTTATAGTTTACTTTTTCAAATGTTGTGCCTGCATATCTTAAAACAACTAAACAAGCATGAGAGAAAATACATCCGGGATCATGATAAATAGTAAACATATATTTTGGTTTTTTTGTATGTACGAAAATTCTTCAATGTTAGATTTTTTTCCATAAAAAAAGGAAGCTATATAGCTTCCTTTTAAAATTAATAACACTTAAATATTAAGACCCACACATTAAGCAGTCATCATCTGCATCTGCTCCTTTAGATTTTGCAAGTAATTCTCGCAATTCTTGTGGAGTCATTGGCTTATTTGATACTGCAGAAGTTGCATCTACAGTAGCTTCTGCCATTGCAATTGGTTCTTTTTTCACTTCTTGTTTTAAAGTAAATTTAATGGCATCTACAGCACTCTTAGTTCGTAAGTAGTACATTCCTGTTTTTAAACCACTCTTCCAAGCATAAAAGTGCATCGAAGTTAATTTTGCATAATTTGCATTTTCCATGAATAAGTTCAACGATTGAGATTGATCAATAAAATATCCTCTATGGCGAGACATATCTATAATGTCTTTCATACTTAATTCCCAAACCGTTTTATATAATTCTTTTAATTCTTGTGGAATTATATCTACTCCTTGTACAGATCCATTTGCACGCATAATCTCTTCTTTAAGATCATCGTTCCAAAGCCCTAATGAAACTAAGTCTTCAAGTAAATGTTTGTTAACTACAATAAACTCTCCACTTAAAACACGACGTGTATAAATATTTGAAGTATAAGGCTCAAAAGCTTCATTATTTCCTAAAATTTGAGAAGTTGATGCAGTTGGCATTGGTGCTACCAACAATGAGTTTCTCACACCATGTTTTTTAACATCTTTGCGAAGTTTCCCCCAGTCCCAGCGTCCACTTAATTCGCTATCTTCTATTCCCCATAAGTTATGTTGAAATAACCCTTGCGATATTGGTGAACCTTTGTAAGATTGGTATGGTCCATCTTCTTTAGCTTCTTCCATAGAAGCTGTTAATGCAGCAAAGTATAATGTCTCAAATATTTCTTGATTTACCTTTTTAGCTTCATCACATGTAAACGGTAAACGCATCATAATAAATGCATCTGCTAATCCTTGAATTCCTAATCCAACTGGACGATGACGGAAGTTTGAGTTTTCTGCTTCTTTTACAGGGTAGTAATTACGATCTATAACTCTGTTTAGGTTTTTTGTAACACGTTTTGTTACTCTAAATAATTCTTTGTGATCAAACTCTCCATTTTTAACAAACATTGGCAGCGCAATAGAAGCTAAATTACATACAGCAACCTCATCTGGAGAGGTATACTCCATAATTTCAGTACATAAGTTTGAAGAACGAATAGTTCCTAAATTCTTTTGATTACTCTTACGGTTAGCTGCATCTTTATATAACATGTATGGAGTTCCTGTCTCTATTTGTGACTCCATTATTTTTTCCCAAAGCTCTCTTGCCTTTATGGTTTTACGACCTTTATTTTCTGCTTCATATTTATGGTATAAAGTTTCAAATTCCTCTCCATGACAATCAAAAAGTCCTGGACATTCGTTTGGACACATTAATGTCCATTCTCCATCTTCTTGCACTCGTTTCATGAACAAATCTGGAATCCACATTGCGTAAAATAAATCGCGAGCACGCATTTCTTCTTTCCCTGTATTCTTTTTCAAATCTAGAAAATCAAAAATATCTGCATGCCATGGCTCTACATAGATAGCAAAAGATCCTTTACGTTTTCCTCCACCTTGATCTACATAACGCGCAGTATCATTGAACACACGAAGCATAGGTACGACTCCATTTGAGGTTCCGTTTGTCCCCGAAATATAAGAACCGGTTGCGCGAATGTTATGGATAGATAATCCAATTCCTCCGGCAGATTGTGAGATTTTTGCAGTCTGCTTCAGTGTGTCATAGATACCGTCTATACTGTCATCTTTCATTGTAAGTAAAAAACAAGAAGACATTTGTGGTTTTGGAGTTCCACTATTAAATAAGGTTGGTGTTGCGTGTGTAAAGAATTTCTTAGACATTAACTCGTACGTCTCTTTTACTGCTGCCAAGTCATCAAGATGAATTCCTACAGAAACACGCATTAACATATGCTGTGGTCGTTCTGCTATTTTGCCGTTTAGTTTTAATAAGTAAGAACGCTCTAATGTTTTAAACCCAAAATAATCATATCCAAAATCTCGGTTATAAATAATAGTTGAATCTAGGTCTTCTGCATTATCCATTATAACCTTATAAACCTCATCACTTAATAATGGAGCGTCTTTACCTGTACGTGGATTTACGTATTTGTAAAGATCTGTCATCACTTCTGAAAACGTTTTCTTCGTATTTTTATGTAGGTTTGAGACTGAAATTCGTGCTGCAAGACGTGCATAATCTGGGTGCGAAGTAGTCATCGTTGCTGCAACTTCTGCAGCTAAGTTATCTAATTCACTGGTTGTTACCCCATCATACAATCCTTCAATTACACGCATTGAAATTTTTACCGGGTCAACAAGTTCATTTAAACCATAACAGAGTTTACGTACTCGTGCGGTGATCTTATCGAACATTATTGGTTCTTTACGGCCGTCTCTTTTTACTACATTCATATGTTCTTACTTTTGAGGTTATATTTTTTTTTGAAAAAAATCTCTTTTGCACAATAGTTAAATTGCACATAATGAGGTATATAAATTAGGAAGTCCGCTCCTTGGGGAGAAAGCGGAAACCTCCTTTAAAAATCTGCGTCGAAACTAATTTTGTTAGACTCTTTGTCCATATTAGTAACACCAGCTTTTTGATATTCAGCTACTCTTTTCTCGAAAAAGTTGGTTTTTCCTTGTAGCGATATCATATCCATAAAGTCGAATGGATTTGAGGTGTTATATTCTTTATCACAACCTAGTTCTCCTAAAAGACGATCTGTAACAAATTCTAAATATTGTGTCATTAATTTAGAGTTCATCCCTATTAAACTTGCAGGTAATGACTCTGTAATAAATTCACGCTCTATATCTAAAGCTTCTACAATTATTTCACGAATTCGGTCTTTAGGCACTTTATTAATTAAGTGATGATTATGTAGGTGTACTGCAAAATCACAATGAACTCCTTCATCACGTGATATTAATTCGTTTGAAAAAGTTAACCCTGGCATTAAACCACGTTTTTTTAGCCAAAAAATTGAGCAAAAAGCCCCACTAAAGAAAATACCTTCCACCGCAGCGAATGCAATAAGACGCTCAGCAAAACTTGGACTATCAATCCACTTAATTGCCCAATCTGCTTTTTTCTTAATGGCAGGGAAGTTATCTAATGCATGAAAAAGCTGATCCTTTTCTTTCTCATCTTTTACATAAGTATCGATTAATAGAGAATAGGTTTCACTATGAATATTTTCCATCATTATTTGAAATCCATAAAAGAATTTCGCTTCACTATATTGTACTTCATTCACGAAGTTTTCTGCTAAATTTTCGTTTACAATACCATCACTGGCAGCGAAAAATGCTAAAATATGCTTGATAAAAAAACGCTCATCATCATTAAGCTTTGTAGTCCAATCTGAAAGGTCTTGGTGCAAATCAATTTCTTCAGCTGTCCAAAAACTAGCTTCAGATTTCTTGTACCATTCCCAAATATCATGATGTTTAATAGGAAAAATAACGAATCTATCTTTGTTTTCCTGTAAAATTGGTTCTACTGCGCTCATTGTCCTTTGCTTTTTAATTTATACTTATTTGTAATTACTAGGGACTAACAAATATGAAAATTTTTAAAACGTAATCTGGCAAAAATCGGTTTAGGTTTTCAACAAAGTTTTCAACACAGTGAATTTTAAAGTGTTACTATTGTTTTGTTAAAATACATAATTAAATACCTGATTATTAGCAAATTAAAAAATAAATGGAAGGTTATGAACAATTTAAAAATATGTCGTTGAAAAGCTTCTAAAGCTTCCGTTTTATAGTAGTTAACCTATCATTTTATGATTAAAATTACAACTAATTTTTTTCAACAATTATTCTGAGAAATAAAAAATAAAAATATGATTTTGTAAAAAAGAATGAAAAAGACACATTACTTTTTTAAAAAATATCTGATAAAAAACCAATTGTTATTTAACCTAGATTTTTTGGTTCCAATTCAGATATTACATCCCAAGTTTCATTAATATCCATATTGGTTCCTGTAATTTTTATATAAAATCTTTTATCTTCCATAAGCTCGATGGTTGTGTTATTTCTATCTTTTCGATACTCTTCAATAGCTTTAAATCCTTTTTTATTAACTGTTTTTCTGGTCTTGTATTCGTCCTCTTCTTCAAAGTCTTGCGAAAATAGCATTCTCATACCTGCAGTTGCAGCTGCGCCCATTTGCCCTGCTCCGTCAATAACTTCAACTTTAAAGCTTTTAGATTTATCATCACTTGCATAGGTAGCTTCTACAGAGGATATTTGTACAACACCCATTTGCCCAGCTTTATAACTAATTCGTTTCATCCCATTTACATTTTCTGGTAGCCAAGCTTTTAATTCGTCATTACTAAGAGGCTTAATTTCCCGTAGTTCTTCAATATCGCTCTGCATTTTATTAATCTCTTTTACAGCATTATTCGTGTTACTTACACTCTCTTTTGTTTCATTAATTTTTTTGCTTACTGGATTGTCTTTGCAAGAAATTAATACTGTGAAAACAAAAAGTGTTAGGAGAAGTTTATTCATAAGTTTAAAGATTTAAAAATTAGTAACAATAACTTAATATCTTACTAAGCTACTAATTATCAATAAACTAATATTTATGTGTAGAGGTTATTTTTGAAAGAAAAAACTGTATTTTTAAAATTAAGATTTCAATGCTACTTTTTCTAAAGCGGTATACCAGTTTTCTCCAAATTTTCGTATTAAAGCATCTTTTACAAATTTGTAAACAGGTACTTGTAACGATTTCCCTAATGTACAAGCATCATTACAAATTGGCCATTTGTGATAATTTACAGCCGAAAACTCACTGTATTCCTGCACTCGAACTGGGTATAAATGACAGGAGATTGGTTTCTTGAAAGATATTTTTCCTGCATTATATGCATCCTCAATTCCACAACTAGCTGTTCCATTTTCGGTAAAGGTTACATATGCACACTCTTTACCTTTTACTAACGGGGTTTCTAGTTCATCAAGATCTGTTTTAATATACACGCCTTGCTCTTCAATTGCCTTAATACCTTCGGGTCTTAAAAAGGGTTTTACTTGAGAATAAATATCTTCCAGAATTTTCGTTTCTTCTTTAGTAACAGGTGCTCCCGCTTCGCCTTCAATACAGCAAGCGCCTTTACAAGCACCTAAATTGCAGACAAACTCTTTTTCTATAATATCTTCTGAAACTATTGTTTTTCCTATCTGAAACATGCGGCAAATATAGTGTGTTTCTGTGTTTTTTTCAGAAGAAAAAAATGAATAATTAAATCACATTTTTTGTTCAATATATCAAGGGATAATAACTAATTTTGCAGGCTAAATAAAACAGTATGGAGCTTAATCTTAAAGAAATACTTACGGCTACAATGGTTCTTTTTGCTGTGATTGATATTATAGGCAGTATTCCAATAATTATTACATTAAGAGACAAAGCTGGTCATATTAACTCCGGTAAAGCATCGATAATTGCTGCTATACTTATGATTGTGTTTTTATTTCTTGGAGAGAGTATCTTAAAGTTAATAGGAATTAACGTAAACGAATTTGCAGTTGCGGGTGCCTTAATACTATTTTTTATTGCTTTAGAAATGATTTTAGGAATTACTCTTTTTAAAGATGAAGAACATACTAGCCCAGATTTAGCTTCAATTTTCCCATTGGCTTTTCCATTATTAGCTGGCCCTGGAAGTTTAACTACCTTATTATCATTAAGAGCTGAGTATAAAATTGAAAATATAATAATTGCTATATTAATTAATATTATAGTGATTTTTATTGTTTTAAAAACTTCTGCTCGTATTCAGCGATTTCTAGGGAAAAATGGTATTGCGGTAATTCAAAAAGTGTTCGGTGTAATTTTATTAGCAATTGCAGTGAAGTTGTTTACCTCAAATATTCAGGAATTATTTAATTAAACTTTACTTTATGAAAATCTTCATTTACATACTTATTTTTATAGCTATTGGCTTAATGATATACAATGCTACTATGCTTGACTTTGACAACTTATTTGAAGGAGATAGTTCTATTGCAGCTATTAGTATTTTGGCTGCTGCTTGCGCAATCGTTTTATTGCTAATTTTAAAAACATCTATTACAATAAAAAAGAAAAGTAAATAATTAATCTTGAATAGTAAGATTTTCTAGCTCTAATACTTTTTTAAGCATAGCGTCATTTTCATTATAAATAAACTCATACGCATTAGGACCATATAATTGTTGTGCAATATTTGCCTTTAATGCTTTTTTAAGCGCGCTATTGTATGAACTAAAATCTATTTGTGACTCATTAAATTCTGCATAAACAAGAAACTCTTTTGTAAGTTGATCATCAACTTCATAGCTTTTTGCAAATTCTACAAATGGGATCCCTTTAAACTTCGATCTATTGTTTTCAAGAAACTCAAAAATAAAATAACTCATAAACCCATTTCTGGAAATATAATTAAGAGTTTCATTTTCTATACTTGTATCCTTAGGAATAAACACATCTGGAATAATCCCACCACCACCATATACCACCTTACCCTTAGGTGTAATATATCTTAGTGAATCTTCAACTTTAATACTATCTGCGCTTATTAACTCTCCATTTCTATATCTCTTTTCGTAATCTTTATAATACGCTTCGTTACCTTTTCCATATGGCTTTTGTATAGAACGCCCTGTTGGTGTATAATAGCGTGCAATAGTAAGTCTAACGGCACTTCCGTCGCCTAGAGACATTTCTCGTTGTACAAGCCCTTTACCAAATGATCTGCGACCAATTATAGTTCCTTTATCATTGTCTTGTAATGCTCCTGCTACAATTTCACTCGCCGAAGCAGAATTTTCATTAATTAGTACGTACAATTTACCATTTTCAAAGTCCCCTTTTCTGGTAGCATAACTTTCGGTTTTATCTCCAGCTTTATTCTTAGTAATTAAAATAAGCTTATCATTTTCTAAAAATTCATCCACAATTTGTTCTGCTGTAGAAATATATCCTCCAGGATTATCACGAAGATCTAACACTAGTTTTGTGATTCCTTTATCTATTAAATCGTCTAATGCTTTTTCAAATTCATCGTAAGTAGTTTCAGAAAATCTATTTATTTTTATATATCCAAGGTCATCTGTTAATTTATAAGATGCATCTATACTTATTAAAGGAACTTTTTTTCTCTTAACATTGAAGTTTAAAAGATTTTTTTCTCCTTTTCTGAAAACTTTTAGATTTACTTTAGAATTAATCTCTCCTTTAAGGTGATTAGAAATACTGTCTCTTACTATATTTTCTCCATATAATTTATACCCATCTGCCATTAAAATACGGTCTCCTCCTTTAATACCAGCTCTTGCAGCAGGACCTCCCTCAATTGCTCTAATAACAGCTATAGTATCGTTATATGAATAAAAACTTATACCAATTCCCACAAAATTGCCTCGCATATCATCGGCATTATTTTGGTATTGATCTACAGGAATATATACAGAATGGGGGTCGAGATTTTCAAGAATTCCATTTACTGTAACATCAACAATACTATCTGTATTAACTTGATCTACATATTCGTAATCTATATAATCTATAAGTCTGTTAAGTTTGTCTTTTTTTGAATTTGTAGCAAAAATCTTTTCGTTAGAATCGTTAAAATTTAGTTTAGAACCAACAAAAACCCCTGCCGCGAGTGCAACTCCTATAATTAAAGGCAAGTATTTTTTTTGAAATCCCATTTTATTCTAAATCATTAAGATGTGTTATAGTAACGCCTGCTTTTTTTAAAAATTTTACCCCACTATTGTCTTTGTACTCTTCTTTATACACCAAACGTTTAATTCCTGCTTGATGTATTAACTTACTACATTCTTTACAAGGTGACATTGTAATATATAATGTTGCACCAACACAAGATTGCGTAGAAGAAGCAACTTTTAAAATAGCATTTGCTTCAGCATGTAATACATACCATTTTGTATATCCTTCTTCATCCTCACAAAAATTTTCAAACCCTGTAGGTGTACCATTATATCCGTCGCTAATTATCATTTTATCTTTCACAATAAGTGCGCCAACTTGACGTCTTTTACAATAAGAAAGTTTGCTCCACTCTTGAGCCATTCTTAAATAAGCAATATCGTATTGTGTTTGTTTGCTATTCGCCATAGATATTTAGATAAGTAGCGAAATTAACAGGAAGTTACACCCTAGCAAAAAAAGAGAGTGTTAAATATTTAAAAAATTAATTTCAGCTTAAAAAATCCAATTATTAATTAGCATTGGGATTACCATTCCAATAACAATAGATGAAACTACCAATACCCAATCTCTTTTATTAAATCTAAAAATAGTTTGTACTAAAAAGGCTAAGATTAAAACAATAAACACAACAATAATTTGAGCAGCTTCAATACCTAATGCAAATTCTAATAATGGTAAAATACCTCCACCACTATCAAGTTGATTAAAGTAAGATGCAAATCCAAATCCATGTATTAATCCAAAAAAGACAGTAACTATATAAAGAATTCCAAGCTTTTCGGCTCTTTTTTCTTTTCCTGCAGTAAATAAATTAAAAAGCGCGGCAATTAAAATTGTAACAGGGATTAAAAACTCTATCCACCTACCAGATACACTTACCACATTATAATTAGCAAGCAACAAAGACAGCGTATGCCCAACTGTAAAAAGTGTAACCAAAACTAATAGCCGTTTCCATGAAACAAATGTATATGCAGCACATAGAACAATTAAAAAAAGAATATGATCGTAGGCTTTCCAATCGAGAACGTGCTCTAAGCCAAGTTTAAAATACAACCAGAAATCGGACATTGTAGTTGGGAATATTAGGGTTTTTCAAATATAGTAATTGTGTACGAATTTTCAGTATCTTTATGAAATACTCCTTTACATTAAATATAGAAAATGAAAAAGTTTATACTACTTTTTACGATTCTTATTAGTTCAAATATTTATAGTCAAGAACCAAACCCAGAGTTATTTCGAACTTGGTATTTAATTTCATATAGTGTAGATATAGGACCTACTTATTTTGTATCAAATGTTAGTCCTTATATTTCACCCACTTTTATTTTAGACCAAGACTTAAATATTACCGGTCAAGTTTGTAATGAATATGGTGGATATTTTAGTTACGATACTATTAATGATAAATTAATTTTAGAAGAATTTAGCCCTTGTCTTTGTGGCACCTGTAACAATCCGCCCCAGTCTCATGTAAATCTGGAAAATGATTATTTTGGTTATTTCAACCCTACAATGAGTTATGAGTATGAAGTGAGTATAAACACAACTACAAATAGTACCGAATTATTGCTCTTTGCATTTCCAGGATATATATTAACATATGGCACTGAGCCGCTTTCAGTAAATGAAAATAGCTTTTTAGATTTTAAAATCTATCCCAATCCTGTCCTAGATAAATTATACATTTCTTCTGAAGGAAAACAAATTATATCTCTAACTATAAGCTCTATTAAAGGAGAGAAAGTATTAGAAAACATACCTGTCTATAACCAAATAGATGTTTCAGCGTTATCAAAAGGGTTGTATTTTATAGAAATAAATACTTCGGAAGGAAGAAGTATAGAGAAGTTTATAAAAAAATAAAGCTCCAACTTTATTGTTGAAGCTTTATTCGTACTCAAGGCGGGAATCGAACCCGCACATCTTGCGATACTGGATTTTGAATCCAGCGCGTCTACCAATTCCGCCACTTGAGCAAAACGGACTGCAAAAATAAACAATTATTTATATATTGTTAGTAATTCTTTTTACCATTTTTTATAAAAACAGGACGTATTAATTTACATTTGTACCTTTAAAACACGACATGATGCCAACCAATACTCCCGAACCCAAAATTTTTGCCTGTAAACAAAGTGAAACCCTTGCAAAAGATATTGCAGATGCCTTTGGTATTTCATTAGGTAATGTAATCACCTCTTTTTATAGTGATGGTGAATTTCAACCTTCTTTTGAAGAGTCGGTTCGCGGAAGCCGTGTATTTATTATTGGGTCTACATTTCCTAATAGTGACCATTTAATGGAGATGTTACTAATGCTGGATGCAGCAAAAAGATCTTCTGCAAGACATATAACTGCAGTACTGCCCTATTTTGGCTGGGCAAGACAAGACCGTAAAGACAAACCTAGAGTGCCTATTGCAGCAAAACTAGTTGCTAAAATGCTTGAAACTGCTGGTGCAACTCGTATAATTACAATGGATTTACATGCTGATCAAATTCAAGGTTTCTTTGAAAAACCCGTAGATCACCTATTTGCATCAACCATCTTTTTACCTTATTTAAAAAACCTCAACTTAAGCAATTTAACTATTGCATCTCCAGATATGGGAGGTTCAAAAAGAGCATATGCATATTCTAAAGCATTAGAAAGTGATGTTGTAATTTGTTACAAACAGAGAGAAAAAGCAAATGTTATTTCACATATGGAACTTATTGGAGACGTTCAAGGCAAAAATGTTGTTCTAGTTGACGATATGGTAGATACTGCCGGGACATTAACAAAAGCCGCAGATTTAATGATAGAAAGAGGCGCTTTAAGTGTTCGTGCTATTTGTACTCATCCCATCCTTTCTGGATCTGCATACGAAAGAATTAAAAACTCTAAACTTGAAGAGTTAATTGTAACAGACTCTATCCCACTAAGGCAACAAAGTGATAAAATAAGAGTGTTAACTTGCGCTAATTTATTTGCTGATGTTATGCTAAGTGTACATGCTAACAAATCTATAAGCTCAAAATTTTTGATGTAACTTTCAGAAATTCAGTAAAAAAACTTATAAAAAGACGGTTAAAAAAACCGTCTTTTTATTTTCAGTAAAGTAAAAAAAACTGCATCTTTGCACCCGCTTAGCCAAAAGGCAAGTATTAATATTATAAAAATTTCAAAATGAAATCAATTACAATCAACGGATCTCAAAGAGAAAGCGTGGGCAAGGTAGCTACCAAAGCCTTACGTAATGCTGGAATGGTTCCTTGCGTAGTGTACGGAGGAGAAAAGCCAATTCACTTTTCAGCAGAAGAACTGGCATTTAGACACTTAGTGTACACACCAGATGTACATACAGTTGTAATTGCCTTAGAAGATGGTACTAAAGTAGATGCTATACTTCAAGATATTCAATTTCACCCGGTAACAGACCGTATTTTACACATTGATTTCTATCAAATCTTCGAAGATAAAGAAGTAATGATGGAAGTTCCTGTACGTATAGTAGGTAACTCTCGTGGAGTTAGAAATGGTGGTGTATTACGTATTGTAACACGTAAATTACGTGTGAAAGCAATACCTAAAGATCTTCCAGATTTTATTGAAGCAGACATTACCGAAATGAAAATTGGTGCTAAAATGTATGTTACTACTGTAAAATCTGATAAGTTCTCTATTTTACACTCAGACAATACTGTAATTTGTCAAATTAGAACTTCTCGTACTGCTGTTGCAGATCTTGAAGAAGAAGAAGAAGGTGAAGAAGGAGAAACTGAAGCAGGAGATGTTCCAGCTACTGAAACAGATGATGTTGCAGCAGTTTAATTAATAAATCTTCTTATTTTAATATAAATTAAAAGCATTCTGTTTATTCAGGATGCTTTTTTTATTTTTACTGAAGAAATCAAATTTTGAATGCTATCATTTTTCAGAAATCTTTTTGGAAATTCTAAAAAGCAACATAATATTAAAACTCCTGATTTATATCAGGAAGATGCTATGAAAAAATTTCTCATTGTAGGGCTTGGTAACATAGGTCCAAAGTACCATAATACACGCCACAATATAGGTTTTAAAATGCTTGATTATCTTGCCCAAGAAGAGAATTTAATATGGGAAACTGCAAAACTTGGAGATATTACTACATATAAAGTAAAAGGAAGAACTTTTATACTTCTTAAGCCTAGTACGTATATGAATCTAAGTGGAAAAGCAGTACATTATTGGCTAGAAAAAGAAAAAATTCCCTTAGAAAATCTTTTGGTAATTACAGACGATCTTAATCTACCTTTTGGAAGTATTCGGGTTAAAACAAAAGGAAGTGATGGTGGGCATAATGGTTTAAAAGACATTCAAAATACACTTCAAACAGTAAATTATAATAGATTTAGATTTGGTATTAGTGATGCTTTTTCAAAAGGAAGACAAGTAGATTATGTTTTAGGAGATTGGACCCCGGAAGAAGAAAAAGCACTTAAAGAACGACTAGAAATGGGTAAAAAAATAATAGAGTCTTTTGGTCTTGCAGGAATTAATATTACAATGAACACCTATAACGGAAAATAACGTGATCGAATATTCTTCAGCAGCAAATTATAAAAATGACCGCCCAAGTGTGGTTACAATAGGCACTTTTGATGGTGTTCATTTAGGACATAAAGCAATTTTAGACCGTTTGGTGAAAACTGCAAAAAAAGAAAATCTAGACTCTGTTTTATTAACTTTTTTTCCACACCCAAGAATGGTATTACAAACAGAATCAAGTATAAAGCTTATAAACACAATTAACGAACGAAAAAAATTATTAAAAAAAACTGGATTAGACCATTTAGTTATTCACCCTTTTACTCATGCATTTTCCAGATTAACAGCATTAGAATATGTTCGTGATATCCTTGTAAATAAATTACACGCAAAAAAAATTATTATAGGATATGATCATCGATTTGGTAGAAATAGAAATGCCAATATTGAAGACCTTAAAGATTATGGTAAAACGTATGGTTTTGAAGTTGAAGAAATAAGCGCGCAAGAGTTGGATGATGTTGCAATAAGCTCAACTAAAATTCGAAATGCATTACAAGTGGGTGATATTGAAACTGCAAATAATTTTTTAGGATATCCATTTATGATAACAGGAACCGTTGTAAAAGGTAAAGCCATTGGACGCACAATGAAATATCCTACTGCAAATTTGAACCCTGAAGAACCCTACAAATTAATCCCAATGAATGGGGTGTATATTGTTCAATCTAGAATTAACAATAAAACAATTTATGGCATTACTAGTATTGGGACAAACCCAACTGTGGGGGGTAAGGAAAAAACTATAGAAACATTTTTTCTTGATTTTAATGAAAATCTATATAATTCTTCTTTATGTATTGAGTTTCTAACTCACATTAGAGATGAAGAAACTTTTAAATCTGTAGATGCATTAAAAGCAGCGATTAAAAAAGATGAAATTTTTGCTAGAGAATTTTTAAATACACGTGAATAAGTTTCTATTTAAACATATAGACAATACTGGACTTGTACTTTTTAGAGTCGTTTTTGGAGCTTTAATTGCTATTGAAGCTTTTGGCGCTATTGCAACTGGTTGGTTAAAAAGAACTCTTATTGATCCAGACTTTACTTTTAATTTTATAGGATTCGAGTTTTTACAACCGTTACTAGGCAATGGTATGTATTTCTATTTTATATTAATGGGTATTTTTGGGGTATGCGTTATGCTAGGCTATAAATACCGTATTAGTATGGTGGCTTATGCAATAATGTGGACATGCGTTTACCTAATGCAAAAAACATCCTATAATAATCATTACTATTTAATGATGCTATTATGCTGGATAATGGCCTTTTTACCTGCACATCGTTGGTTTTCAATAGACGCAAAATATAACACTAATATTAAATCTCCTTCAATGCCTAGATGGGTATTGTTAATATTAATTTTACAAGTTTGGATTGTTTACACATACGCATCAATCGCAAAGATTTATCCCGATTGGCTAAATGCATCTGTCGCAGAATTGTTTATGCGAGGCAAGAAAGATTATTGGGGGATTGGAGAATTATTACAACTTAACTGGGTGCATTGGTGTATTGCCTATGTAGGCATTTTGTTTGATTTATTAATTGTGCCTTTATTGTTATGGCGAAGAACAAGAATACTTGGATTTTGTATTTCAGTGTTTTTTCATCTGTTTAATTCAATTGTATTTCAAATTGGAATTTTTCCATATATGTCTATAGCTTTTGCATTGTTTTTCTTTTCTCCGAAATCGCTTCAAAAAGTATTTCTTCCAAAAAAAACGCTCTATACTGAAGGAGAAATTATTATTCCGAAGTATAAAAAATTACTGGTTGGAGTATTCTCTGTTTACTTTGCATTTCAAATTGGACTACCACTACGCCATTGGTTTTTTGTAGATGATGTATTATGGACAGAAGAAGGACATCGTTTAAGTTGGAGGATGATGTTACGTTCTAAAGGAGGTATACTCACCATTTGGACTGTAAACAAAGATACTAAGGAAAGAAAAATGTATGATTACACAAAAATTGTTTCCTCAAAACAGAGTGGCTCTGTAAAAACAAAACCAGATTTAATATGGCAATTAGCTCAAAGAGTGAAAGAAGCCGAAGCTAAAGAGGGAAGAGATGTAGAAGTTTATGTAGATGCTAAAATAAAAATTAATGGCGGAAAATATTTTCCCTTAATTAATCCCGAAACTAATTTAGCAGAAGAAGAATGGAAACACTTCTCTCATCATGATTGGATTTTACCTTCTCCAGAAAGTTACCACAAAAAAACAGAAGGATCTGCAGGTCCAAAAAGTAGAGAAAGAAATTAAAATTCTCCAATTTACATTGCTTTTAAAAAGAGAAGAAGAGGTAGTAAATAACGCATCAATTTCCGTAAATTTGCACTCTTAAAATTCAATAAGAATGTTACAGGTAACAGATATTAGAGACAATAAAGACAAAATAATTGCTGGTCTAGCCAAAAGAGGGATTGATGCAACTACAATTATTGAAGACGTTTTACAAGCCGATGAAACTCGAAGAAGTACACAGGCAAAACTTGATGAGACTTTGTCACAATCTAATACTTTCTCTAAAGAAATAGGAAAACTGTTTCAAAGTGGTGAAACACAAAAAGCAAACTTACTAAAAGAAAAAACTGGACAATTAAAAGAAGCTTCGAAAGAACTTACTGAGCAACTTAATAATGCTTCAGAAAAATTACAACAGTTATTATATTCTATTCCTAATATTCCTAATGAATTAGTGCCTGCTGGTACAAACGAAAACGATAACGAAGAAACATTTCGTGAAGGAGATATTCCTGTATTAACAGAGGGAGCAATGCCTCATTGGGAATTAGCAAAAAAATACGATATCATTGATTTTGAATTAGGTGTTAAAATTACTGGAGCTGGTTTTCCTGTCTACAAAGGTAAAGGTGCACGATTACAGCGTGCTTTAATTGCTTATTTTCTTGATAAAAATACAGAAGCAGGATATACTGAATATCAAGTACCTCATTTAGTAAATGAAGCGTCTGGATTTGGCACAGGTCAATTACCAGATAAAGAAGGGCAAATGTATCATGTAACAGAAGATGATTTATACCTTATTCCTACAGCAGAAGTTCCTGTAACAAATATGTTTCGTGGAGATTTAGTAAATGAAAGTGATTTACCTATTACTTGCACAGGATACACACCTTGTTTTAGAAGAGAAGCTGGAAGTTATGGCGCACACGTGCGTGGCTTAAATCGATTACACCAATTTGACAAAGTAGAAATAGTACGTATTGAACATCCAGATAATAGTTACAAAGCATTGGACGGTATGGTAGAACACGTAAAAAATATTCTAAGAGAATTAAAATTACCATATAGAATATTACGTTTATGTGGTGGTGATTTAGGATTTACATCTGCATTAACTTACGATTTTGAAGTATTTTCTACGGCACAGGATCGTTGGTTAGAAATTTCTTCAGTATCTAATTTTGAAACTTTTCAGGCCAACAGATTAAAACTTCGTTTTAAAGATACAGACGGAAAAAACAAACTTGTACACACACTTAATGGTAGCGCATTAGCATTACCAAGAGTATTAGCAGGTATTTTGGAAAATTATCAAACCCCAGAAGGAATTAAAATTCCTAAAGTATTGGTTCCATATTGTGATTTTGATATAATAGACTAACAGGTAGTTTTAATTACTAATACTGCGGCTTGATTTTTGCTTTTTACTAAAGGTTGAAAACCTTATCTTTATCACATGCGGAGTATTCTATTTTTAATATTATTGTTTATTGGCAATTACGCTATGGCTCAAAGTGAGTTGCTAGCAAAAAATTATTTTGACCAAGGCGAGTACGAGAAAGCGATAGTTATTTATGAAAAATTAAATACAAATAATCCGGGTCGTTTAGATTTTCTTTTTGCATTAGTAGAAGCAAATCAACAATTAGAAAATTTTGAAAAAGCTGAATCTCTTTTAAAAGAAAAGCTCTCCACTCATCGTAATATTCCGCAGATTTATGTCGAGTTAGGATACAATTCATCTTTACAAAATAAAGAAGAAGAGGCAAAACAGTATTATAATCAAGCAATTTCATTTGTTTTAGACAATCCCAATTATGCTTATAATATTGGGCACGCTTTCGAGCAACATAGTTTATTAGATGAAGCTATTATTGTTTATGAAAGAGGAATGTCACTAGATGCCAAAAAAGATTTTAATGCACAATTAGCTCGTATTTATGGTGAACAAGGAAATCTAGATAAGATGTTTGCCAAATACATAAATATGATGGAAAATAATCCTGCATACAAAAGTGTATCCCAGCGTAATTTTAGTATGTACATTACAGAAGATCCAAACAATGATGCGAATGTTATATTACGTAAAGCATTATTAACTAAACTTCAAGAAAATCCAGCTATTTTATACAATGAATTGTTGAGTTGGTTATTCATTCAGCAAAAAGAATTTAAAAAAGCATTTACGCAAGAGAAAGCAATATTTAAACGAACAGAAGAAGATCTTACTGGAATTACAAATCTTGCATTAATTACTATTGCTGAAAAAGATTATGTCAATGCTACAGAAATTATAACATTTGTTATTGAGAATTCTTCTACTCCAGAAGCAAAACTGCAAGGGTATCAATACTTAATGAAAATTGCTCTTGAAAAAGCTACCCCGAAAGATTATGAAACCGTAGAAAAACAATTTGAAGATTTATTAACTGAATATGGTATGGGTGTACAAACCTATTTACTTCAAATAGACTACAATCATTTTTTAGCATTTAAGGTAGGAAAAGTTGAGAATGCAATTACAAATTTAAAGACCCTTACAAAAGAGAAACTTACCTCATATCAAGAAGCTCGTGTAAAAATGGAACTAGCAGATATTCTTGTATTTGACGAAAAATTTAATCAGGCTTTAATTTACTACTCTCAAATACAAAATAAAGTAAAAAGTGATGTATTGGCGCAAGAAGCACGCTTTAAAGTAGCACAAACAAGTTACTTTAAAGGAGATTTTTCTTGGGCACAGGTTCAGCTAGATGTATTGCGTAAATCTGCTTCTCAACTTATAGCCAATGATGCAATGCAATTAAGCTTAATGATAAGAGATAACTCTTTAGAAGATTCTACTCAAACAGCATTAAAAAAATATGCCCGCGCAGATTTATTAATGCTTCAAAACAAAAATACCGAAGCCATCACTGTGCTTGAAGACATTTTAACGAACCATAAAGGTGAAAAAATCGAGGATGAAGCCTTATTAAAACAAGGTGAATTATACGAAAGAACAAAACAATTCCCCAAAGCAGAATCAAATTATTTAAAACTTATAGAATTATATAAAGAAGATATTCTTGCAGACGATGCTCACTTTAAATTAGCAAAATTGTACGAAAATGAGTTACAAGACCCACAAAAAGCAAAACAATTATACGAGCAAATTATTTTTAATTATGCAGACAGTATTTACTTTGTAGAAGCTCGAAAAAAGTATAGAACGCTAAGAGGTGACGCTATAAATTAACTTAACATGAGGTGGTCCAAAAAAATTGATTGGTTAAATCATTTACTAGAATTTGTGGTAGTTGTTATTGGCATCTTATTAGCATTTCAATTAAATACTTGTAGTGAGAATAAAAATGAGGCTAACTTAGTAGATGAGCATATTAAAAATATAATCGAAGAAACTCAATTTAATAAAAGGAATTTAGAATATTCTATAAAGTATTCTGATACAATTTTAAAATCTATAGATACACTTCTTGTTGAATTAAAAAAAGATAAAAACATTTCTAAAATAAATGATCTTTCTTTTCAAATTTTATCCATTAACCCTTTGTATATAAAAAAGAACGCATACAACACATTAAAGGAGTCAGGTGATATCCGATTTATTAGAAATTTTGATGTAAAAAATGAAATAATTCTACTTTACGAATATTATAGTTGGGCAGAAGGAGTTGATAAAGTTACCATGGGTACGTATCAAGATTATTATTTTCCTTATGTTGTTAAAAATTTCGATTTGTTGGATGGAAAACTTCAATCACAAGAAATATATCTAAATAAAGAATTTAAAAATATTATTTCTGGATATAGGTATACTTTAAATATGCGATTGCAACAAAACAAAGAAACTCTTGTAAAAATTAACTCATTTCTTGAAACTAATAATACTATTTAACTCTTTCATTATTTTAATAAAATGTACATATACAACGTCACAATAAATATTGAGGAAAGTATTCATGATAAATGGATTACATGGATGAAAGAGGAACATATTCCGGCAATGTTAGCCACAAAAAAATTTAGCAAAGCTTTAATGACAAAAGTACTTGTTGAAGAAGATATGGGAGGAATTACATATTCTGTTCAATATACTACAGATAGTAAAGAGACACTTCAGAAATATTACGAAGAGGATGCCACAAGATTAAGAGCTCAAAGCAAACCGTTTGAAGGTAAGTTTATCGCTTTTAGAACAGAGTTAGAAATTATAAGCGAATATTAATGAGCAAAGATGTAAGAGCAAAAAAACACTTAGGACAACATTTCTTAAAGGATGAAGGCATCGCTAGAAAAATTAGTGAAACACTTACTTTTAAGGGATACAAAAATGTACTAGAAATTGGTCCTGGTATGGGTGTTCTCACAAAATACTTATTAGAAGAAGACATAGAATTAGTCGCAATGGATCTCGATAAAGAATCCATTACATTTCTAGAAACAAATTATCTAAATAAAAATCTTAAGCTTCTGGAGGCAGATTTTTTAAGGTATGATCTTTCAGATATTTTCGGGGAAGAAGAATTTGCAATAACTGGTAATTTCCCATATAATATCTCAACTCAAATTGTTTTTAAAACTCTTGAAAACAAAGAGAAAATTCCAGAGTTTACTGGAATGTTTCAAAAAGAAGTCGCAAAACGCATATGTGCCAAAGAAGGAAATAAAACTTATGGGATTCTTTCTGTACTTACGCAAGCATTTTACGATGCAGAGTATTTATTTACAGTCCCTCCCACTGTTTTTAATCCGCCACCAAAAGTAGAGAGTGGAGTTCTTAGACTTACTAGAAAAAAATCATTAACTCTAGCTTGTTCAGAAAAAATGCTCTATAAAGTGGTGAAAACTGCTTTTCAACAACGTCGAAAAACACTTCGTAATAGTTTAAAATCTTTCAATCTTTCAAAAAAAATAAAAGAAGATGTTATCTTTGGTCAACGCCCCGAACAACTATCGGTAGCAGAATTTATCACGCTTACCAAAAAACTGGAGAACGATGCAATTTCAACTCACGAATGATTTTATAGATCAAATAGAACTGCTTATCTCGCAAAAAGATGGCAATGCCTTACGTGAAGTATTGCAGGAATACCACTTTGCGGATATTGCAGAATTACTTGAAGAATTAAATAGTGATGATGCAACCTATCTAGTTAAATTACTTGAAACAGACATTACTTCTGAAGCTCTTATGGAGCTAGACGATGATGTTCGTGAAAAAATTCTAGATCGACTTTCTCCACATGAAATTGCTAATGAGCTTGAAGAAATGGATACCGATGATGCTGCAGATATTATTGCAGAATTAGACGATGACATTCAGCAAAAAGTAATTGAGCGCATTAAAGATCAAGAACACGCTGCAGATATACAAGAACTGTTAGCGTATGATGAAGATACGGCTGGGGGGTTAATGGCAAAAGAATTGGTGCAGGTAAAAGAAACCTGGACAGTAGCAGGATGTGTAAGAGAAATGCGCCGTCAAGCAGAAAATGTTACTCGTGTTCACTCGATTTATGTTACCGATAAAGAAGGAAAATTAAAAGGTAGATTGTCATTAAAAGATCTTTTAACAGCTTCCGAAAAAACAAAAATTAGCGAAGTATATATCCCAAAAGTAGATTATGTAACTGTACATACCGAAAATGAAGATGTTGCACGTATTATGCAAAAATATGATTTGGAAGCAATTCCTGTTGTAGATGAAGAAGGTATTTTAGTTGGACGTATTACTATCGATGATATCGTTGATTTTATAAAAGACGAAGCCGAAAAAGATTACCAAATGGCTGCAGGTATTTCTCAGGATGTAGAAGCAGATGACAGTGTTTTTAAACTTACTCGAGCTAGATTACCTTGGTTAATGATTGGTATGTTAGGGGGATTAGGCGCAGCTAGTATTATTTCAGGTTTCGAAGCCATATTTACTACCTATCCTAATCTATTGCTTTTTGTACCTCTTATACAAGCAACAGCTGGTAATGTAGGAGTTCAATCCAGTGCAATTGTTGTACAAGGTTTGGCAAACGATACTATTAAAGGAAATTTATTAAGACGACTATTAAAAGAATCTGTTTTGGCGCTTATTAATGGTATCTGTATAGCAATAGTTGTATTAATAATTAGCCATTTTGCATTTGGAACCACTTACAATGAGTCTATAAGCATTTGCATTGCTTTAATCGCAGTAATTTTATTAGCAGCTCTTATAGGTACTTTTATTCCTATTATTTTAGATAAAAACGGAATTGACCCTGCAGTAGCTACGGGTCCTTTTATTACAACTAGTAATGATGTTTTTGGGATTTTGGCTTATTTTTTAATCGCAAAACTTATTTTAGGATTTTGACTTCGGAAAAATTTATCACTCGTTTTACAGTACCTAAGTCTGCAATTGATAGCAGAGGACATGTAAACAATGTGGTTTATTTACAATGGTGTCTTGATGTAGCAGAAGCACATTGGATATCAAAAACAACACCTTCACTTAGAGATCAATATATTTGGTACGTACTTAATCATACTATATCATATTTAACTTCAGCTTTTGAAGGTGAAACATTAGAAGTACAAACTTGGGTAGATAAACAAAAAGGTGCAAAGAGCGATCGTTATTATACTATTACACGTCTTTCAGATAATAAGTTGATTGTAGAAGCTAAGACAATTTGGTGTTTGCTTAACGGAAAAACACTTCGCCCAACAAAAATTACAGACGAAATTACTACCTTGTTTCACTAAACAAGTCGGTTTTGAAAACAATAAATATTCAGCAGAAATTAGAGCATTTCAGCAAACATTGGCATCCACATCAAATTGCGGTAGTGGATGATATGCAAGTACTTTTGGCAAAACTAAAAGGAGATTTTGTTTGGCACAAACATGAGGAGGAAGATGAGTTGTTTTTTGTGCAAAAAGGAACATTAGAAATGCATTTTAGAGATAAAGTTGAAATTGTAAATGAAGGTGAAATAATTGTAGTACCTAAAGGAGTTGAGCATTTTCCTAAAACAAAGGATGGTATGGAAGTGCACGTATTATTATTCGAAAAACTTACTACCGCACACACTGGAAATATAATTACAGATAAAACTCAAACCCACTATCCAAAAATATAGCCCATTGAAAATTCTTCATCTCGATAGTAACCACTCATTATTAATAGAACAGCTTGAAGCAGCTGGTTTTACAAATCATGAAGATTACACTTCTTCAAAAAATGAAATAGAACAAAAAATTAGTCAATATGATGGTATAGTGATTCGAAGTAGGTTTAAAATTGATGCTATTTTTCTAGATGCTGCAACTCAATTAAAATTTATAGCACGAGTAGGAGCCGGATTAGAGAGTATAGATATTCCTTATGCCAATAAAAAAGGAGTGCATCTTATTTCAGCTCCAGAAGGAAATAGAAATGCTGTGGGAGAACACGCACTTGGAATGCTACTTTCATTATTTAATAATTTAAATAAAGCAGATAGAGAGATACGAAATGGACAATGGAATAGAGAAACCAACAGAGGTATAGAACTTGAAGGAAAATGTGTTGGCTTAATTGGCTATGGAAATATGGGAAAAGCGTTTGCAAAAAAGCTTAAAGGCTTTGATTGTGAAGTGCTTTGTTATGACATACAAAAAGGGCTTGGTGATGAAAATGCAAAACAAGTATCTCTAGAAACTCTCAAGAAAAAAATTAATGTATTAAGCCTACATATACCTTGGACTCCAAGTACAGATAAAATGGTAAATACATCATTTATATCAAGTTTTAAAAACCCGTTTTGGTTGCTAAATACTGCGAGAGGAAAAAGTGTTGTTACGGCTCATTTAGTTTCGGCTTTAAAAGATGGAAAAATTTTAGGTGCGGGATTAGACGTTTTAGAATTTGAAAAATTATCCTTTGAATCTTTATTTGATTCTGAAACACTTCCTCAGTCATTGCAAGAATTATTAACCTTAGACAATGTTATTTTAAGCCCGCATATAGCAGGTTGGACGGCAGAAAGTAAAATAAAATTAGCACAAGTTATTGTAGATAAAATTATAAAATATTCAAAATCATGAAAAATAGAGTTACAGGATTAGGAGGGTTTTTCTTTAAAACAAAAAACCCAGATGAAATTAAAAATTGGTACAAAAATCATCTAGGATTAAATACAGATGCCTATGGTTGTACCTTTTGGTGGAAAGATGAAAATGGTAATAAATGTTCCACCCAATGGAGTCCTTTTAAAGATGATACAGCCTATTTTAAGCCAAGTGAGAAAGAATTTATGATGAATTTTAGAGTAGAAAATCTACACGAATTAATAAAAGTTTTAAAAGAAGAAGGCGTTACTGTTGTTGGAGAAATAGAAGAATATGATTACGGTAAATTTGGTTGGATACTAGATCCAGAGGGAAACAAAATAGAATTATGGGAACCTATAGATAGTGCTTTTCTATAAATTCTTTTTATATTTATATAGCAACTAAACAAGAAATAATATGGCTGAACAAAATAACACAAACGATGGGTATGATAGTACCAAAAAAAGATTGGATGATGCCGCAGATAATTTTGAAGAAGGAGCTAAAAAAACTGCAAATGAGTTTAAAGAAAGCTGGAATGAGGTAACTAATAACAATGAAAACAAAAAAATGCTTGCTGGTCTTTTAGGTATTTTTTTAGGTTGGTTAGGAGTACATAAATTTATTCTGGGTTACAATACCGAAGGTATAATTTTACTCGTTTTGGGCGTTTTAGGATTCTTTACATGTGGAATTACCTCAGCAATTTCAGGTATTATTGGACTTATTGAAGGTATTATTTATCTTACAAAAACTGATAATGAATTTTACACAACGTATCAATTAAACAAAAAATCTTGGTTCTAAAAAAATGAAAGCCTTTTGAAAAAAATCACAAAAGGCTTTTTTATTTTAATATATAATCGTAATATTGCTATATAACTATTATAGACTTATATGGGAGTTTCAAAAAGGCATATTCATACAGTTAGTGTAAATCAATTGGCAGATTTAGCAAAAGTACTTTCACATCCTGCTAGGATATCGATTCTAAATTATATTGGTGATTGTGAAGGATGTTTATGTAAAGATATTTCAGAAAAAATAAAGCTCTCACAGCCTACTACTTCTCAACATCTACAGGTTATAAAAAAAGCTGGTTTACTTAAAAGTAAATTTGAAGGAAAGAGTCAATATTACACTATTAACAAAACGAGATTAAGCACTTTAAAAGAATTATTTCAAGAATTTTTTGAAGCCACAGAGCGTAAATGTTGTTAACACATTTTCCTTTATGAAAATTTAAAACTATTAATCATAAATAATCCCACACACAGTGTGACACAACTATGAAAACTCAAGAATTTTTAACTCTATTAGAAACTCATAAGGACAAGGCATTACTTTTTGAGTATGCACCACAACAATTAGTTGGAGCAAATTATCATATTACTGAAGTTAAGCATATTACTATAGACTCTGTAGATTGCGGAGCTCAAACAGATGCTTGGAAAGAAACAATTATACAACTTTGGGAAAGCCCTTCAGAAATAGGCAAAACAGAGTTTATGTCTACTTTTAAGGCTTTAGGGATCCTAAAAAAAGTAGGAAGCATGAAAGCATACGATTTAGCTTCCGAAGTAAAATTTGAATATGGAAACTCTTTATTTCATACCGCACAACTTTTTGTTAATGATTACATAATACAAAAAAATCAATTGATTTTTAAATTAGCTGTCGAAAAAACAGACTGTAAAGCAAAAGAAGCGTGTGGAATACCAATAACTGTAGATATTAAAAACACAGATACTACAACTACAAATGCTTGTTGTACTCCAGAAAGTGGCTGTTGTTAACGTAAATATTATTCCCTTATTAAAGGAACATTATCCTACTGTATTAAAAATATATAGTGAAGGGATAAATACAAAAATTGCAACTTTTGAAACCAAAGCCCCTAGTTGGGAGTTATGGGATAAAAAGTTTTTAAGGTCATGTAGATTTGTGGCCATTTTAAATAATGAAGTAATTGCTTGGTGTGCATTAAGCCCGGTGTCACAAAGAGATTTTTATAAGGGAGTTGCAGAAGATACTATTTATGTGTCACAAAAATACAAAGGAGAAGGTGTTGGAAAAATATTGTTAAAACATCTTATTACACAAAGTGAAAATAATGGGTTCTGGACTTTACAAGCTGGAATTTTTCCTGAAAATTTAGCAAGTATTGCTCTCCATAAAAAGTGTGGCTTTAGAATTTTAGGCATTAGAGAAAAGGTAGCCCAAAGAGATGGAATATGGCATGACAATATTTTAATGGAAAGAAGAAGTAAAAAAATAAACTACATGAAAAATATACTCGTACTTTGTACAGGAAACAGCTGTAGAAGCCAAATGGCACACGGTTATTTAAATAAATTTGCTAAAGGAAAAGCATCAATTTATAGTGCTGGTATTGAAACGCACGGTTTAAACCCTGGAGCAGTTAAAACTATGAAAGCAGATGGTATTGATATCTCTATGCATACATCAAATCATGTTGATGAATATAAAAATATCAATTTTGATTACATAATTACCGTTTGTGATCACGCACATGAAAATTGCCCGTTTATTCCTTCAAAAAATGCAGTTCGATTACATCATAATTTTAGTGATCCTTCAAAAATAAGTGGGACTGAAGAGGAAATTGATAGTGCATTTATAAAAACTCGTGAAGAAATTAAGGACTATTGTGCAAAATTTACATCAACATATTTATAGACTATTAAATAATTTGTACCTTTAATTTGCTAGCAACCAGATTTATATATTTATTTATAAGCATATGATATTTTTTTATATCATTTATTAACTTCCCCACAATCATAGAAAACAGATAAATATACCGAATCAAGTCTGTAGCTTTTATAAATCCATATTCACTTTAATTATTAAGTATGAAAAAAAATACTTTTAAGTGGTACAGCATTATTTCGGGAACAGTTTTAATTCTTTTATTACTCTTAATTTTTGTTTTAATACCCTGCCCAACTACACCACAATTAAATTTCTTCCGAATTTTAATAGCTATAGCTGCTGGAGCCTTTGCAGCTACATTAAGTGGCACAATAAATATTAAAAATGATTTTATAATAGCTACTGGGTCAATTGCCGTATTAGCATTGGTATATTATGTTAATCCTGCGGGTTGGAACGACGCTAGTGATTGTAGTATTCAAAACACGAAAGCAACAGTTTATGTTGATGAAAAATTAACCCAAGATGTGGTGGTAACAATACCAGATTTATCACAGCGATTTTATACAGATGAATTTGGGAACTTTAATATTGAATATGCTACAACACAATTAAACTTTCCTATTAATATAAATTTTAAATACAAAGATGTTTTAGACACTACTGTAACTGTATCTGAAAAATTTAAAAGAAAAGTTGAATTTAAATTAAAATCAAATAAAAAAGGAAGTGGTGGGTTTTCGAGCACTAATAATTCCATTACGTATTCATTAAATGATTTAAATATTAACCTATCTCTTCTTAAAGAACCACTCGAAGAAGGTATGGAAGATGCAGATGTGGTTACATATATTTTTAAAAATGAAAACGATACTGTTTATATACTCCCCGATTCTAAATTAATAAATCAAATTAAAAAAAAAGAAGTAGTCACATGGTTGGTAGATGCTGAAGTTTCATTAATTCCTCGACTTCCTGTGTTGGATATAAAAATCACCAACAATCAAGAGGATGCTATGGTTTTAAATGAGTTTGTTCTAGACATTTTTTCCAGTAAAGAAATTAATGAAGCTATACTTATACCAATAGGTTTATCTGAAATTGCTTTTATAAATATGGGTTGGGGGAATGCAAAAGATGTTTCTATAGACTTTAACGTTGTCCCTTTTAAAACATATACTTCTTGGAAAAAAGAAACATATAATTTTCATTTTAATGTTCCGATTATATCCCAAACAAAAGAAAATTCGTCTTATATATCCTACGATATTGGCGAGTTATTAAATCTTCCCCCTAGGGCTTTCGAACTTGGAGAATTGGTTTTTGATGATCCTAAATATGAAAAACAATACAAAGAATTAGTAGGAGATTTTGATAAAGGTGGTATGGCGTATGGAACAATTTCATATACTGAAGAAAATGGAAAAAGGAAAACTCAAAAATTTGAAACGTTTTTTGAAATAGCTGGAGGATTTGGCTTAGGGCTTGAAATATCTTCAAAATATAACGCATTTTTAAAATCTAATGGTGAAAATTATTCGGTTGCAGTTCCTATTTCACAAGGTATTAAACCTAAAGATTTTGATAGATTTACTGTTAAAATAGCTTCTAGTCAAACATCAAATCATATATTTAAAGTTCAGATATTATATAGTGGTAAAAAAATTGAACTACCTTTTGTCTTTTCATTAGAATTTTTCAATACCCCAATTCATAAAGATTATCAAAAGAAAATTAAACCCTAAAAAGCAATTATGAAGCATAATTTTTCCAATCTAAAAGCTCTTTACATTAATTGTACATTAAAAAAATCTCCACGATTAAGTCATACACAGGGCTTAATAGATGTTTCTCAAAAAATAATGAAAGCCGAGGGCGTTGAAATTGAAAATATAAGGCTTGTAGATTATAATATTGCACCTGGAGTATATTTTGATATGACTGAACACGGAGTAGAAAAGGATGATTGGCCTTCTTTATGGGAAAAAGTAGATGCAGCAGATATTTTAATTATTGGAACCCCTGTATGGTTAGGTGAAAAATCATCTGTTGCCACAAACCTAATTGAAAGATTATATGCTATGAGTAGCAAACAGAATAAAAAAGGGCAATATTATTTCTATGGAAAAGTTGGAGGCTGTATAATAACTGGAAATGAAGACGGGATTAAGCATTGTGCTATGGGTATTCTGTATGCCTTACAACATGTAGGATATAGTATCCCTCCACAGGCAGATTGTGGATGGATTGGGGAAGCTGGACCTGGTCCAAGCTATATGGATGAAGAGAGCAATGCAAAGAACAATGACTTTACTAATAGAAATACGACATTTATGACGTATAATTTATTACATCTTGCAAAAATGTTAAAAGATCAAGACGGTTATCCTGCTTATGGAAATTCTAGAAAAGACTGGGATGATGGTACAAGATGGAATTTTGAAAATCCTGAATATAGATAGTAATAAATTAAATTTTAAGTTCTATTTATATAGAATATTTACGTTTTAATAGGTCTCGATCCTCTCCTTTTTAGTAGCTTAGTAAAAAACTATAAATGAATTTTATTTTTCAATATATTGTTACCCAAGCTACCAAAAGCAAATTAAAGCGAAAGAGAACTCCGCTTCCAAAAAAACAATTTGACGAAGAGTTTAAGAGAACTAAAATTGAAGCTTCTCACCTATTAAAAGAGGGCGCATTAATTTTATTAGGGGTTGTTGCAGCTAGTATTGGGCTTAAAGGTTTTTTACTTCCTAATGCATTTATAGATGGTGGAGTTACTGGGATTTCACTTATTTTAACAGAGATTTCGGGATTATCACTATCCATATTTCTTATTGCAATAAATGCCCCTTTTATATTTCTAGGCTACACAACTATTGGCAAACAATTTGCTTTTAGAAGTTTAATAGCCATTATAATTCTTGCTGTTTCAGTTCATTTTGTATCCTTACCAACTATTACAGACGATAAACTTTTAATAGCTGTTTTTGGAGGTTTCTTTTTAGGTCTGGGTATTGGGCTATCTATACGTGGAGGTGCTGTAATTGATGGTACAGAAGTACTAGCAATTTACATAAGTAAAAAATCAGCATTAACTATTGGGGATGTAATTTTGGTATTTAACGTACTCATTTTTGGAGTAGCAGCTTATATATTTACCGTAGAAACAGCTTTATATGCAATGCTAACTTATCTAGCAGCTTCAAAAACAGTAGATTTTGTTGTGTCGGGTATAGAAGAATACGTTGGGGTTACAATAATCTCAGATTTTAGTGAAGATATTAGAATTGCTGTTATAGAAAAAATGGGAAGAGGTTGTACTATTTATAACGGTAAAAGAGGATATGGAAAACGTGGAGACAGGTTAAAAGATACTGATATTATTTATACACTAATTACTCGATTAGAGCTTGCAAGACTTCAAACTGAAGTAGATAAAATAGATAAAAATGCCTTTTTGGTAATGCATAGTATTAAAGATGCAAAAGGTGGTATGATTAAAAAAAGACCTTTAAAGTAAAGGATAGATTATTAAATTATTCAGTTTCACTATTCTTATCTGAATACTTTTTTTCAAGTTCCGCTTGAAATTCTTCCATAACAGGCTTAACTGTACTTTCTGGAAGATCTGCTATACGTATATACATTAATCCATCTACAGCATTATTAAAGAGTGGATCTACATTAAATGCCACCACTTTAGCATTCTGTTTAATGTATTTTTTTATTAAAACAGGTAACCGTAAACTTCCAGGTTCTACCTCATCAATTATCTTATCAAACTTATTAAGATCTGCTTCACTTTCATCAAAAATAAAATCTTTATCGGCATCTTTAAGTTTTACTTTATATTCCTTTTTAGGGTTTATATATTGTGCAACATAGGGATCGTAATAATTTGATTTCATAAATTCAATCATAAGAGATTTAGAAAATTCAGAAAATTTATTACTTATACTTACACCTCCTATTAAATATCTATGTTCTGGATATCTAAGGGTGGTATGCACAATCCCTTTCCACAATAAAAATAAAGGCATTGGTCGTAATTGATACTCTTTAATTATAAAAGCACGTCCCATTTCAATAGACTTACTCATCATAGGGTATAATTCAGGTTCAAAACGAAACAAATCCTGTAAATAAAACCCATCAATACCAAAGCGTGGAAAAATCATAGATCCCAATCCCATTCTATATGCTCCTGCAATCTTTTTTGCATCGTTATCCCATAAAAACATATGGTGATAATAAGAATCAAATTTGTCTAAATCTGTTGAGTTATTGGTACCCTCTCCTACTTCTCTAAAAGTAATTTCTCTTAGTCTTCCAATTTCTTGAAGAATATAAGGTACAGATGAGGCCTGAGCTAAAAAGACCTCGTAGTTTTTACTTTCTAAAAGACGTTTGTCGTTTTTACGAAGATTTTCTATCTCAGCTTCCATTGCCGCAATTGGTATTGCTCCTGCAATTTTTTTGGGCGCCTTCGGAATTTTTAAATTCTTTGGTATGTTATCAAGTAACTTCTTTTTTTCGAAAGGATTGGCTAACATGTATGTTTTCTTCCGAAGAAATTCTGTAAAATCTTCTAATGATTCATGTTCGTTTTGATCCTCAATTGAAATAGGATTTCCTATACGTACCTTAATCAACCTATCTTTTTGTGTTAATAATTCTGAAGGCAATTTTGCGGTGCGGAACGTATCATTCATTTTAGCTAAATGATAAAAAAGCTTACTGTTTTTTGCGTGAAAATAAATTGGCACTACAGGGACATTTGCTTTTTTTACAATCTTCATTGCGCCAACCTCCCAAGGTTTATCAACCAAAAGTTTTCCATCTCTATAGGTTGAAACTTCTCCTGCTGGAAAAATTCCTAATGGGTGTTCTTCTTGTAAATGTGTTAATGCTGCTTTAATCCCTAACAAACTTGATTTGGCATCCTTATGGTTTTCAAAAGGATTAACTGGCATCACATATGGTTTTAACGGCTCAATTCTATGTAGTAAAAAGTTGGCGATTACTTTAAAATCTGGACGATGTTCTAATAATAATTTTAAAAGTAAAACACCATCTATACCTCCTAATGGATGGTTAGAAATTGTAATAAAAGATCCTGTTTTAGGAATTCTTTTAAGATCCTCTTCTGGAATTTCAAAGTTAATTTCAAACTCATCTAATAAAGCATTTATAAATTCTAAATCTTTTAAATGCTTATTTCTATCATAAATCTTATTTAAGGTAGTTATGTTAAGAAGCTTCATTAGACCCCATCCAATAGATGTGCCTATAAAGCCAAATTTATCGACATTTATTGCCTTAGCTATTTCTTTTGCATTGACTAAACCCATTGATTTTTTTGGTTGTTAGGTTTCACAAATATAGGGAAACCAAACTATACTATTCTTTAATCACGACTTGAACCGTTTCTCTACTTTCTTGCTTTAATAGTACTTTTTTATCTTTCACAAGTGCTTTGATTTCTAAAGGATTAGAATGCCTTACAGTGTAAAGTGTTACATTTTCATTCCACGTTACTCTAAATTTTTCTCGAAGCTTGGCCAATAATGGCTCAAGATTATTAAATTTATTATCCAAACACACCGAAAAACTTATTGCAGAGTTTTGTATTAATTCAACTTTCATTTTATACGTGTGAAATAGTTGAAACACCTCACTAATGTTATCTTCCATCATAAAAGAAAAATCTAAAGATGAAAGTGAAATTAAAACTTGATTTTTCTTTAAAATAAAACACGAAGTTTGAGGATCTAATGTAACTCCTTTACCAACACATGTTCCAGGGTCTAACGGACTTATAAATGATTTTACAAATAGAGGAATTTCTTTACGTTGAAGCGGCTGTAAAGTTTTAGGGTGTATAACCGATGCTCCATAGAAAGCTAATTCAATTGCTTCTCTATAGGATATATGATTAAGTAATTTAGTCTTAGAAAAATAGCGAGGATCTGCATTTAAAACTCCAGGTACATCTTTCCATATTGTTACACTTTGCGCATTAAGACAATAGCCAAAAATGGCAGCAGTATAATCACTACCTTCTCTTCCTAAAGTAGTTGTAAAATTATTTGTGCTTTCTGCCCCCAGAAATCCTTGAGTAATAGTAATCCCCTTTTTTGATACTAAAGAAGAAATTTGTCGTTGAGTAAAATCCCAATCCACTTTTGCATCTCTATAATTTTCGTCTGTTTTTATACAAGTACGTACATCCAATAGCGTGTTTTTAATTCCAATTTCTGAAAGATATGCTGAAACTATTGCTGTGGAGATTAACTCCCCATACCCTACAATTTGGTCATAAACAAAAGAGTGATTTTTTGATTTAGTTGTTTTTAAAAATTGATTTAATTCTTTAAAAAGAGTATTCACTTCTACAAAAACAGGATGCGATGGTATGGGAAATAAATCTGTTAATATTTTATTGTGATAATCAAATACTAAACTAACAGAAACATCAATCTCATTAGGGCTATTAAAATAATTAGAAACTACAATCTCTAATGCGTTTGTCATTTTGCCCATGGCAGAAACCACAATAACCAAATTTTTTTCTCCTGTTACCTTTAAAACCGAAGCAACATTTTTAAGCCCTTCTGCATCTTTTACAGAGGCTCCACCAAATTTGAAAATTTTCATTTACAGTTGTTCTATATAATTTTTAATTCCTTGTTCATCCATATGCACTACGTGCCAGTCTCTTAATACGTTAGCACCACTTCTTTCATAAAATTTTATAGCTCCCTCATTCCAAGCTAACACTTCCCACTGTACTCTTTTTACGTTATTAGACTCTGCAAATTTCATTACTTCTGTATACAATGCTTCTCCTACACCTTTTCCGCGCATAGACTCTTTTACAACTAAATCTTCCAGATGCACTGTTTTACCTTTCCACGTAGAAAATCTATAATATATTAATGCCATCCCAACGATAATATTATTTACTTCAGCAACAAAACAAATAAAACTAGGTGATTCATTAAATCCAGCATCTTGAAGATCTTTTTCTGTCAGTTCTACAGCGTGAGGTTCTTTTTCAAAAATTGCTAATTCTTTTATAAGCTCCAACACATATTTCATGTCGCTTTTCTCAGCTTTTTTTATAACTATATTCATTTTCATTGTTTTGCTTAACAAATATCGGTTCATTTTCTTAAAAATCCCGATATTTGCTGCAAATTCATGACAACATAAGGCAATGGCTAAACAAAATCAATCCCTAGGAGAATTTATTATTGAAAATCAAAATGAGTTTCAATATTCTTCAGGTGAGCTTTCAAGACTTATTAATTCTATTAGGTTAGCTGCAAAAGTGGTAAACCACGAAGTTAACAAGGCTGGGTTAGTAGATATTTTAGGAGCTGCGGGAGACACTAATGTTCAAGGAGAAGACCAACAGAAGCTTGATGTGTATGCCAATGAAATTTTTATTAAAACACTTACAAATCGAGAGATTGTGTGTGGAATTGCAAGTGAAGAAGAAGATGATTTTATAACTATTACGGGACGAAATCAAAAAAACGATAATAAATATGTTGTATTGATGGATCCATTAGACGGGTCTTCAAATATTGATGTAAATGTTTCGGTTGGAACAATTTTTTCTATTTATCGTAGAGTTACACCTTCTGGATCTCCTGTAACACTAGACGATTTTTTACAACCTGGTAACAGGCAAGTTGCGGCAGGTTACATTGTGTATGGAACTTCAACAATGATAGTTTACAGTACGGGTCATGGCGTTAATGGTTTTACTTTAAACCCTGCTATTGGGACATATTATCTTTCTCATCCTAACATGAGGTTTCCAGAAAAAGGTAATATTTATTCGGTAAATGAAGGTAACTATATTCATTTCCCTCAAGGAGTTAAAAATTACATTAAATACTGTCAACAAGAAGAAGACGATCGCCCTTATACTTCTAGATACATTGGTTCTTTAGTATCAGACTTTCATAGAAATATGATTAAAGGTGGAATATATATTTACCCTAACACTTCTAAAAATCCAGAAGGGAAATTACGTTTGTTGTACGAATGTAACCCAATGGCTTACTTAGCAGAGCAAGCGGGAGGTAAGGCAAGTAATGGTTATGATAGAATTTTAGACATCCAACCTACAGCGCTTCACCAAAGAGTTCCATTTTTTTGTGGAAGCAAATTAATGGTAGAAAAAGCAGAAGAGTTTATGAAAAACGCATAAACAAGTATTAAATAGTAATACTATCTGTTTTTTTCTTAATTTTATGTTAATAAATAAACAAAATGAGTAAAAAACCCTCACAAGATTCTGTTCCACAGGATGAAGCATCTGCTTCAAAACTAGAAGCGATAAAAAACCTAATTTTTGGTGAAAACATTCAGCAATACGATAGTGAATTTGATACTTTAAAAAAGGACCTTCAGCACAAAAAAGAAGTGCTTGAAAATTATATTGATGAAGTTCGCAATGAACTTATGCAGTCTATAGATTCTTTAAGTACAGATGTTAATATTCGGATCACAGATCTTGAAAATTCTTTAAACGAAAAAACCGAAGCACTTTCTGAAAAAAAAGTGGATCGAAAAGAGCTTGGTAAGCTACTAATTAATCTTGGAGAAAAGATTAGTTCTTAAAAAACTACACTCAATTGTAAATATGGTTAAAGAAGATAAATTACAGCTTCTTAGAGACATCCTGTTAATTGATGACAGAGAAGTCGCCCATGCCATACATAAACGTTTAGAAACAATTACAGAAACCCTTGAGCAAAAGGAAAAACTTTCAGAAAAAATAGATCCTATTATAGAAGAAAGATTAAAATCTTTTGTTGCCGAAATTCCTGTCACCTTAGGACCAACAATTACTAAAACTTTAAAAGAGCAAATAGCAAATTCTAAAGATGAGGTTGTAGAAGCTTTGTATCCTATTCTAGGGAAAATGATAAAAAGATATATACAAAATGAAATAAAATTACTCTCTGAAAGTATTAATCAAAAAGTGAATAATACATTTTCCTTAGTTAGCTTTAAAAGAAAGATGAAAGCTAAATTTACTGGTGTAAAAGAGAGTGATTTAATGTTAAGTGAATTGGATGCAGCAGAGATAAATGAAGTTTTTGTTATTCAGAAAGGATCTGGAATTTTACTAGGAAATTACAGTAAAACTGCCACCTTAGATAAAGATATGATTTCTGGCATGCTTACTGCAATTAAAAGTTTTGTAGAAGATGCTTTTGAAGGAGGCAACCAAAACCTAGAATCTATTGAATATGAGCTTTATAGTATTCATATTCAAAATTATCATAATTATTATATTGCTGTGGTTATTTCTGGAACCTATTCTCAAAGTTTTGAAAATAAATTAGAAAATAAACTCCTCAAGTTATCTGAACAGCTTTCATCAAAAATTGCATCACTTAAAAGAGAAGAAACAGATGAAATACTAAAATCTTTTTTTACAAAATAGAGCTATCTTTAAATAAGATTTATTAAACCATTTTCAGCATTCAATTAATTTTAAAATACCTAAAGAACAGTATATTTGTATCTATTATCCATCTAATGTCCTTTTAAACTCTCGTAACAAATATGTCAAAATCTAAAAAAGTAGTACTGTTAGGTTATTTTGGCGTTGGTAAAACAAGTCTAGTAAGACGTTTTGTCGATAGTGCTTTTAATGAAGATTACTTGGTAACAGTAGGCGTTCAAGTAAAGAAAAAAGAGGTTTCAATAGATAAAGAAGTAATTTCTTTAATTATTTGGGATATTGAAGGCAATCAATCAATCTCTAAAGTAAGAGAGTCTTACATGTTAGGAACTAATGGTTTTTTATATGTTTTTGATGTTACGAGACCAGAAACTTTTGAAGACCTTGTTACTGAAATAAGTTTTTTAAAAGAAAATTATCCTTCTACCCCAATACAAATTATTGGAAACAAAGTCGATCTAATTGAAAGTGAAGCTATCAAAGAATTTTTTAAGAAAGAAGAATTTAAGGCCTGTAATTTTACAAGTGCAAAATATGGAAACAATGTAGAAGAAGTCTTTTTAAAACTAACCCAATTAATGCTTTAATTATGAATATAAGTTCGATAAGAAGTAACTTATACCAATCTAAAATACAAATAATACAATTAGATCCTACCTGTCAAGTTTTAGAAAGTGATAACACGATATTTGTAATTAAAGAAAACACTTCTATTGGCTCTATTCACCCATTTTTTGAAGGTATAACTCCCATAATAATGGGAACGACCACAAAGGTAAATTTCCCTTGTATAAATTTAAATATTGATTCAAAAAATAGTATTGTAGATATAGAGATTATAAAAAAAGATGAAAAGCTTTTTTTAATAATTTTCGACTTTACAGAACACTATACAGATTCTCACCCTTTAGTTCAAGAAAAAAACGAAGCTTCTATCTCTAAAAGTAAATTAGCTTTTGAAAGAAATTTATTACTAGCAAAAGAAGATTTTAAAAATAAATTTTTAGCTCATATCAATCATGAGATTAGAAACCCTCTTAATAGCATATTAGGTTTTTTAGAAATTTTAAAAAACACAAAATTAGACTATGAGCAAAAAGAAACACTTAATGTTTTACAAAAAACCTCTTTGCATTTAAAGGTTTTAATGGATGACTTAGTTGATATTTCTAAAATCGAAAAAGGATATACAGATATTAAAAATATCCCCTTTAATCTTGGCCAATTACTTATCAATCTTTCAAAACATTTTCAAATTAAATATGCAGAAACTGGTATAGAACTCGAATTAAATATAGACAAAAGCACACCTCAAAAATTAATTGGAGATCCTACTAGGGTAAATCAAATCATTTTTAATTTGCTTGAAAATGCTTTTAAGCATACAAAAAAAGGGAAAATTACATTGTCAACTTCAGCAAATGAAAACAATGATGAAGAAACAAAAATTAAGTTTATAATTTCAGACACTGGATCAGGGATTCCAAAAGAGGAAATAGACAAAATTTTTAAATCATATTATCAAATAGAGCTTAATGAAATAAAACCAATTGATGAAGGCTTAGGTCTTAAAATTGTTAAAGAACTAACGACTTTATTAAACGGCCAAATTAATGTAACTAGTGAAAAAGGAAAAGGTACTGTTTATGAAATTACGCTTCCTTTTAAAGTTCGTACTAACAAAAATAAAAAGAAGAAATCTGTACCAAAGGGATCAGGAATATTATTAAGTAAAAGGATACTTATAGTAGAAGATGAAGAAATAAATCAAATGTTATTGATGAAAACTTTTTTAGATAATGATAAAGGCTTTTTCATTGAGATTGCAAGAGACGGCAAACACGCTTTAAGTTTACTTGAAAATAGAAAGTACGATCTTATTCTTTTAAAGATGAAACTTCCAGATTTTAATGGGGTAAAAATACTAGAATTTGTAAAAAATAGTACTAATCCAAAACTTAAAAAAACACCTGTTTTAGTAGCCAGTGGAGGTACTATGAAAAATGAGCAGGAAAAAATTATAAAAAGTGGTGCAGATGGTTTTTTACCAAAACCCTACACTAAAAAAGAACTATTTTCAAAAATTGAATCTTTACTAAAATAGTAAAGATTCAATAATTTTATTTTTTATTTAAAAGATATCTATAATCTTCAAGGTCAAGACCCCCACTATAAATTTCTATAGATCTTTTAATTAATTGTTGCGCTAATTCTACCGAATAACCTAAACCAATTGCGTAACGCTCAATTAAAAAACGTTCATGATCATCTATTTCATGATCTGCAAAAATCATTTCGAACAAATCATGCATCCGCTCTAAGCGTCTATCTGCATCATTAGGAGGATTTATAGGATACTTCCCAGGATTTTTTAAAACTTCCTCATACTCAGATTCGTCTATATCTAGTTTTCTAGCAAAACGTTTTAATAATTTTTCTTCTTCAGCATTAAGTGCCCCATCAATAGAAGCAATATTTGCGATAGAAGCAAAGTGACCAAGATTTCTCTTATGCTCTCCGCTTTCAAATAAATCTGTAAATGACATAATTAAATTTTATAGTACAAAGATACTCTTTGCAATAAAAAATTCCGAAGGAATAAGAGGAATCTTTTAAACTAGATGAAAAAAAACCTGTCTTGCTCCTATAAACTCTTTTCCTTTTTTATCAATACTTAAATAGCCTTAAACTTTTCTTAATTAAGGAGTATTCGATATTAGCTTTTATTAATTTTAAACGACTTACAAAATTAACGCATGAAACACCCCTTACTTATCTTTAATGACAAAGGGATATATTGCCAACAAGCAGATGTTTACATAGATGCCTGGCGTCCTGTAGATAAATGCATAGTTACTCATGGTCATGCAGATCATAGTAGATGGGGACATAAACAATATATTACTCATATAAAAAATGTTTCTATAATTAAACATCGCCTTGGTGATATTGTCGTTACAGGTAAAGAATGGAACGAAAGCTTTACAATTAATGGGGTTAAATTTTCATTACACCCTGCTGGACATATTGTTGCATCCTCCCAAGTAAGAGTAGAATATAAAGGAGAGGTTTGGGTATTTACAGGAGATTTTAAAACTGAAAATGATGGTATAGCAGAAGCTTATGAGCCTGTAAAATGCAATACTTTTATTACCGAATGTACTTTTGGATTACCTGCTTTTTCATGGACACCACAAGCACACGTTTTTAATGACATAAATAATTGGTGGTCAACTAATAAAGAAAATAATGAAACTTCTATATTATTTGGCTACAGTTTGGGAAAAGCACAACGGCTACTTAAACATCTAGATCCATCAATAGGAAAAATATACACTCACGGAGCCGTAGAAAATATGACCACCGTATTGAGAGAAAATTATAAATTTCCTGAGACTACACTTATAACAAGAGACACTACAAAAGAAGAAATTAAAGGAAACATTGTAATAGCTCCACCTAGTGCACATGGCACTACGTGGATAAGAAAAATGGTGCCCTATGTTACAGCATCTGCTAGTGGCTGGATGACATTTAGAGGAGCAAGAAGAAGAAGAGCTATTGACCGTGGTTTCGTATTAAGTGATCACGCAGATTGGGATGGCCTATTAACCGCCATAAAAGCTACAGGTTGTGAAAAGGTAATCGCAACTCATGGATATACAGAAATTTTTTCTAGATATTTAAGAGAAGAGTTAGGGATGGATGCACGTACAGAAAAAACACAATATGAAGAAGAAGGAAGTGAAATCGCAAATAAAGAGGAGGTAAATTCTTGAAAACATTCGCCCAACTTATAAAAAAATTAGATAGTACCAATAAAACCAATCTTAAGGTACACGCACTTACAAACTATTTTTTAAATGCTTCGGAAGAAGACAAATTATGGACAATCGCAATTTTATCTCATCGTCGCCCTAAACGACCTGTAAATACAACTTTACTGAGATTATGGGCTACAGAAATAAGTGGAATTCCTCTTTGGCTCTTTGAAGAAAGCTACCACATAGTTGGAGATCTTGCTGAAACTATTGCACTTATAATTCCAAATACAGAGAAAAGTGAAGAGTCTACAAAATCACTTTCAGATTATGTTAATGAAATTATAACATTAAGAACATTAACAGACTCTAAAAAAAAGGCTTATTTACAAGAAAATTGGCTCAAACTAAATTACTTTGAGCGTTTTGTGTTTAATAAAATAATAACTGGAGGTTTTCGCATTGGAGTAAGTCAAAAGTTAATGACGCGTGCGCTTTCTAAAGCCACACAAATCGACGAAGACATTTTAGCATATAAATTAATGGGTAATTGGACTCCAAAAAACACATCCTTTCAAAAATTAATTTTAGAACATAATAAAGAAGATTATTTATCTAAACCTTATCCCTTTTATTTAGCTTATGCGGTAGAAAATAATTTTCAGAATGATCTTAGTAATATATCAAATTGGGCTTTCGAGCATAAGTGGGATGGTATTAGATCTCAAGTAATAATTCGCAATGACGAAGTTTTTGTATGGTCACGTGGAGAAGAATTAGTCACAGATAAATATCCAGAATTTCAACGTTTTTTAAATGTTATTCCTAATGGAACTGTTTTAGATGGTGAAATTCTTCCTTTCGCAAATGGGGAAATTGGAAATTTTAATGACCTACAAACTCGTATAGGAAGAAAAAATATTTCGAAAGCATTATTAAAAAAAACACCTGTTATTCTTACTGTTTATGATATTCTAGAATGGAATGGAAACGATATTAGACAAAAACCTTTTTCTGAAAGAAGAGCTATTTTAGACCATTTAGTTAGCAACTGTAATTGTGATGAAATAGGCTTATACCTAAGCAATTCAATGGAATTTGACTCTTGGGAAGCTGCAGAAAAAGAAAGAGAATTATCTAGAGAAAAGAGAAGTGAAGGATTAATGATAAAAAGAAAAGACTCTCCTTATTTAGTAGGTCGCAAAAAGGGAGATTGGTGGAAATGGAAGATTGACCCATTTACTATAGATGCAGTACTTACCTACGCTATGAGAGGTCACGGAAGACGTGCAAATCTATACACAGACTACACTTTTGGCCTCTGGGACAATGGTGAGCTTGTTACTTTTGCAAAAGCTTACTCTGGACTTACAGATGCAGAATTTCAACAAGTAGATGCTTGGATTAAAAAAAATACTTTAGAACGTTTTGGCCCTGTGAGAAGTGTAACACCTCATCATGTTTTTGAAATAGCTTTTGAGGGTATTGCCGAAAGTAAAAGACACAAAAGTGGTATTGCAACTCGTTTTCCAAGAATAATAAGATGGCGAAAAGATAAACCCATTGAGGAGGCAAATACCCTTTCAGATTTAAAAGCTTTAATACCTTCATGAAAAATGATCAACTTATAGCTATTGCAGAAGCTTGGTTCCAAGAAAAAGAATGGAAATCATTCCCATTTCAGAAAAAAACTTGGAATACTTTTCTTGAAGGTAAACATGGTCTTCTTAACGCACCTACAGGAAGTGGAAAAACGTACTCACTTTGGGTACCAATAGTACTTCAATACATTAAAGAAAATCCAGATTATAAGTCAAAAAAAACAAAGGGAATTAAGGCAATTTGGATTACTCCTCTTCGTGCACTTTCAATAGAAATTCAGCAAGCTGCTCAACAATTTGCAGATGACTTAAATACAGGCTTCACAGTAGGTATTAGAACTGGAGACACTTCTGCTAGTGAAAGAGCAAAACAGAAAAAAGCAATGCCCGATTTGCTTATTACTACACCCGAAAGTTTAATGTTGCTTTTAGCCTCAAAAGAGTATGAAAAAACATTTAAATCCCTTTCTGCAATTATAGTAGACGAATGGCACGAGCTTTTAGGAAGCAAGCGAGGTGTACAAATGGAGTTGGCATTATCAAGATTTAAAACTATATGTCCTAAGTTAAGAATTTGGGGAATATCTGCTACAATTGGTAATCTTCAAGAAGCTCAGGATGTTTTATTGGGTATGGATAAAAGTTTTAGAAAAAATTCAATTCTAATTAAAGCTAGCCAAAAGAAAAAAATAATAGTAAAATCTATTATTCCAAAAAAAATGGAAACCTTTCCTTGGAGAGGGCATTTAGGAATTCATTTGTTAGATGAAATAATTCCTATTATTAAAAAAAGTAAAACAACTTTAATTTTTACGAATACTCGCAGCCAGTGTGAAATTTGGTTTCAGAAAATTTTAGAAAAATATCCAGAATTTGCTGGCGAACTTGCCATGCATCACGGCAGTATTGCAAAAGACACTCGACTTTGGGTGGAACAAGCGATAAGAAACGAATATTTAAAGGCCGTAGTAGCAACCTCTAGTCTTGATTTGGGTGTAGATTTTGCACCCGTGGAAACTATTATTCAAATTGGTGGTCCAAAAGGAATTGCAAAGTTCTTACAACGTGCAGGGCGAAGCAACCATAGGCCCGGAGAAGCAAGTGTAATTTATTTTTTACCTACTCATGCTTTAGAGTTAATAGAAGCTTCGGCTTTAAAAAGAGCTGTAAAAGAAGAGGTGATGGAAGATCGAATTCCTTATTTATTGAGTTTTGATGTGCTTATTCAATATTTAGTTACTCTGGCTGTTAGTGATGGATTTTATCCTAAAGAAATTTATTCAGAAATAAAAAATACTTTTTGTTTTCAAGCCATTACAGAGGATCAATGGGTTTGGTGTCTTAATTTTATATCTATGGGTAGCCAAAGTCTGCAAGCCTACGATGAGTATAAACGTGTAGAAGTAAAAAAAGATGGTCTTTTTAAAGTTGAAAGCAAACAAATAGCAATGATGCATCGTTTATCTATTGGAACTATAGTAAGTGACGCTATGCTTTTGGTAACCTACGTAGGTGGGGGTTTTATTGGTACTATTGAAGAATGGTTTATTGGTAAAATGAAACCTGGTGATACATTTGTATTTGCTGGCAAAACATTAGAACTTGTTCGTTTAAGAAATATGCAAGCGCAGGTGCGAAAATCAAATAAAAGAACTTCAAATGTGGTAAGCTTTATGGGTGGTCGTTTACCTCTATCTTCCCAAATGAGCGAAATACTGCGAGAAGAATTACAAAGTAAAGCAGACCATAAACGAAACACGCCAGAGTTAAAAGCACTAAGTTCTATTTTTAAGAGACAAGAATTAGAATCTATAGTACCAGGAGAAAATCAATTTTTAATTGAATCTTTTAAAACTAGAGAAGGTTTTCATGCAATATTTTATCCTTTTGAAGGTCGATTTGTACATGAAGCAATGAGTGGGCTTCTTGCTTACAGAATAAGTTTATTATCTCCTATTACTTTTTCATTAGCTTACAACGATTATGGGTTTGAATTACTAAGTGACAAGCCTATAGACATACAACAAGTACTAGATAATAATCTTTTTACAACAGAATATCTATTTGAAGATTTCCAAAAAAGCCTAAACTCAACAGAATTAGCACGTCGAAAATTTAGAGATATTGCAGTGATAAGTGGACTTGTTTTTCAGGGTTATCCTAATAGAGAAGTAAAAACAAAACATTTACAGAGCAATTCGCAATTATTATTTGATGTTTTTAGAGATTATGAACCAGATAATTTACTATACCAACAAGCTTTTAGAGAAACATTTGAACATCATCTAGAAGAAGGACGATTACGAAAATCTCTAGAACGTATTAATACCCAAGAAATAGTATGGAAGGATTGTAAGAAAGCAACACCATTTAGTTTTCCTATTATTACAGATCGTTTGCGCGGAAAATTAACTTCAGAGAAATTAGCAGATCGTATTAAACGAATGACATTATTATTAGAAAAATGACACTCAGTATAGAAATTAATAATGAGGAATTTTTGCTGCATCCTAGCGGTGTAATTTTTTGGCTACGGAAAAAAATGTTGCTTATTGCCGATGTACATTTGGGTAAGGTAGCACACTTTAGAAAATACGGCTCTGCAGTTCCTAAGAATGCATCTCAAGAAAATTTTGAAAAACTTAACGAAGTAATTTCATTTTTTAATCCTAAAACCATTTGTTTTCTGGGAGATTTATTTCATAGCAAACAAAATAGTGATTGGGAAATATTTGTAAAGTGGACAAAACACTCTAAAGAAGAAATTATTTTAATTTCTGGAAATCATGATGTTATACCTAAATATCTATTTGAAGAATTAGGCATAATAGTAAAAAATGTGTGGGAAATAGATGGTTTTCTATTAACTCATCATCCTACAAATACATCACACCTTTTTAATTTCGCGGGTCACATACATCCAGGAATTAGGATGCAAGGAATAGGGAGACAACATATCCGCTTAGCTTGTTTTTTTAAAATGGAAAACCAGTTAATTCTTCCTGCATTTGGTAACTTTACAGGAAAGCATATTTTAAATCCAAAAAATACAGATGAAATTTATGCAATTGTTGAAGGGGAAATTGTACAAGTATCAAAAAAATAATTAGCTTTTAATTATTTCTAAACTTTATTTTAAAAATGAAAAAAACATTACAAATCGCAAATATTATAGCTTTTATAGCTACAGTATTTGTAAATTATCTTTCTAATACTGGTGCTATAAATAATACTACCATTGGAGATGTTTCTGGTAGTATGGAAAATTTATTTACCCCAGCAGCATACGCTTTTTCAATATGGGGGTTAATATACCTCTTGCTTTTAGGTTTTATTGTATATCAAAGTAGAAGCCTATTTAAAAAAAATGTAAAAGACGATGCTTTTGTATTAAAAACTGGTTGGTGGTTTGTACTCTCTTGTGTTGCTAATATTTTATGGGTTACTTTTTGGCTTTATGGTTATATAAACTTCTCTATTTTAGCAATGTTTGTTTTGTTGTACTCTTTATTAAAAATTGTATTACAAAATAACATGGAACTTTGGGACGCCCCCATTTCTGTTATATTGTTTTTGTGGTGGCCTTTTGTAATATATAGTGGGTGGATTACAGTTGCAAGCATTGCAAATGTGGCTGCTTATTTAACAAGTATTAACTGGAATGGTTGGGGAATATCTAATACTACTTGGACAGTTATTTTAATATTTATTGCCCTTGTTATAAATCTATTAGTAACTTGGAAAAGAAATATGCGGGAATTTGCTCTAGTTGGAGCGTGGGCATTATTTGCAATTTCATTAAAAAACTGGGAAAGCAACTACGAGATTGTTTCTTACACAGCTATCATTGCAGCTGCAATTCTTTTTTTTAGCAGTGTTTTTCATGGTTTTAAAAACAGAGATACCAACCCTATTTATAAATTTATGGAACGTTTTAATTAATGTTAAAGAATCAAAAACACCTATTTAATTTAGCTGAAAGTCCAATCTATCTTAATGGGGCTTATATGTCACCTCAACTAAAATCTGTTGAGAAAATTGGCATTGAAAGTCTTAAAAGAAAAGGGCAACCATACTTAATTTCTGAAAAAGATTTTTTTACGTCTAAAGAAATTTTAAAAGATCGTTTTTCACAATTAATCGAATGTAATGACACACAACGCATCGCTATTATACCCTCTGTTTCTTTTGGGATAGGAACTGTTATAAAAAATATTCAGTTTCAAAAAGGGGATGAAATTATTATCCTAGAAGAACAGTTTCCAAGCAATTATTATACGTGGGCAAATCTTGAAAAAGAAAAAGGGGTAATTATAAAAACAATTCCTGCCCCTCCCATTTTAAGTGGTCGTGGAAAAGTATGGAATGAACATCTATTAAGTGCAATTTCAACAAAAACTAAATGTGTAGCTATCCCACATACTCATTGGGCCGATGGAACAAAATTTGATCTTATTTCTATTCGAAAAAGAACTCGTGATGTTGATGCTTATCTTATAATAGATGGGACACAAAGTGTGGGTGCTTTGCCTTTTTCGGTTAAAAAAATTATGCCCGACGCTTTAATCTGTGGTGGTTATAAATGGTTGATGGGTCCTTATAGTTTAGGTGTTGCCTATTTTGGCGAACGTTTTGATGAAGGTACTCCTCTCGATAATAATTGGATGAACCATGAAGGCTCAGAAAATTTTTCAAACTTGGTGAATTATAACCCTAACTTTAAACCAAAAGCCGTTAGATATGATATAGGAGAATCCAGTAATTTTATATTAGTACCTATGCTTTCTGAAGCTATTAAGCAGTTACTGGAATGGACACCAGAAGCAATTCAAAATTATTGTAAAAATATTACCGAAGCACCTTTAAAAATTTTACAAGAAAAAGGATTTTACATCGAAGATACGTCTCATCGAGGACACCATCTTTTTGGAATATATCTACCTAAAGGACAAAATATAGAATCTATAAAAAAAATAGTTTCAGAAAAAAATATTAGTATAGGTTATAGAGGGAAAGCAATTAGAGTTTCACCTCATGTTTATAATACTAAAGAAGAGGTTTTAGCGCTTATTTCATGTTTTAATTAAACCATTCCTTTTATATCATTACCCCATGTAGGATATGCAAATATCATTGCTTTTAAATCTTCGGTTTTCAATTTTCCACACATTGCTAATACAAATAAGTTAATCATTTCTCCTGCATGAGGAGCAATTATGTGAGCACCCAGAATAATGTTCCTTTTGGTGTCCACAATAGTTTTATAAGCGTACGTATTTTCTTGAATGCGTTTTGCATTATACCAATTGGGCACACTTTTGTATTCTACAACATACTCATATCCTTTTTCTTTTGCTTCAGCTTCAGTTAGGCCAATGGTTGCTAGTTGAGGTATAGTAAATACTACCGAAGGCACAGGCGGAAAATCCATTATTGTTTTATTTCCATTTCTAATATTTAAACTAACAATACGTGCTTCTTGAGAAGAGGTTGGAGTTAATGGTAAAGAACCACTCGCAGAAACATCTCCACAGGCATATACAGATGGATTGGTAGTGCTTTGTAAATATTCATTTACTGAAATTCCATTTTTTTCAAAAGCTACATTACCTTTTTCAAGTTCTAATTCGTCTATCGATGGTACTCGCCCTGCTGTATTAAATACCATTCGTGCGGTAATAGATTCCTTTTTATTGTTTTTCTGAAAAAACACCCTGTAATTTTTCTGAAGCTTTTCTACTTCGGTCACTTCAGCATTAAAAATAAAATCTATTCCTGCTGCTTCTGAAGCTTTAGTAAGATGGTCAACAATTTGTTTTTCAAAGAGTCCTAAAGGTTGTGAGGTAAACTCTACCACCGTTACTTTTGCACCACAACGAGCAGCTATATGTGCAAACTCCATACCTATATATCCCGCTCCTATAAAAACAATACTTTTGGGAAGCTTAGCAAGTGACAAGAAATCGTCACTTACCAATAAATGTTCTCTTCCAGGAATTTTTAGCTCCAAAGCTTTATTACCCGTTGCTATTACAATTTTAGTTGCTTTAATCGTTTTTCCTTCGACAGACAAAGTTTGCTCATCAATAAACTTTGGAGATTGATGATACATTTTAATTCCTGCTTTTTTTAGTTGTTTTTCTGTTGCAGCTGGCACAGCATCTGTAAATGTAGACTTAAACGATTGTAAGTCTTCCCAATTTATAGAAGGAACAGAAGCGATCCCTTTTCCTTTTAAATTATGGGCAAGATGTAAGACTTCTGTAATACCAACCATCACTTTTTTAGGATCACATCCACGATTTGCACACGTGCCACCAAAAACTCGGTTATCTGCAATTGCAACACGCATTCCTTGTGCCGCACAATCGTATGCAACACTTTTACCAGCAGTACCTGTACCAATTACAAATACATCAAATTTTTCTATTCCCATATTAGAAAAGTAATGCTAACCAGTACAATTTTATGTTATCAAAATGATAAAACTTAAGTTGAATGCTTAAAAAAATTACCCAACACACTATCTTTGCACCTTTATGAGTAAAACCCTTGTTAATTCTCTTTTTCAAAAGTCTTCGTCAGTACGAAAACTAGGGGAAGCTATTGCCATTTCTAATCAAAAGATTAATGCTTCAGGTCTTGTAGGATCTTCTGTTTCTATAGTTATATCTACTGTTTTTAAAGGATCTGAAAAACCATTTTTGTTAATTTTAAACGATAAAGAAGAAGCTGCTTATCATCTTAATGATCTTGAAAATATTTTAGGTGATGAAAGTGTACTTTTTTACCCTGGTAGCTATCGACGTCCTTATCAAATAGAAGAAACAGATAATGCAAATGTTTTATTACGATCTGAAGTTTTAAATAGAATAAACTCTCGTAAAAAACCTGCTTTAATTGTTACTTATCCCGAAGCACTTTTTGAAAAAGTAGTTACAAGAAAAGAGCTTGAAAAGAATACCTTAAAAATTAGTGTTAATGATCAACTTTCTATAGATTTTGTAAACGAAGTATTGTTTGAATACAAGTTTAAAAGAACAGATTTTGTAACAGAACCAGGTGAGTTTTCGGTACGAGGAGGAATATTAGATGTATTTTCATTTAGTAATGACGAACCGTATAGAATAGAATTTTTTGGAGATGATGTTGACAGTATTCGTACGTTCGATGTAGAAACACAATTATCTTTAGAACAATTAAAAAAAATAGCAATTATTCCTAATGTAGATGCTTCTGCATCTACTAGTAATCGCCTAAGTTTTCTTGATTATATAAGTTCTAACACTGTTGTTTTTTTAAAAAATGAAGAGCTTTTAAGCGGAAGCATCGATAAATTATTTAAAAAAGCAACCCTAGCTTTTAATAATACTTCTGGTGCTGTAAAAATGAGTGCCCCAGAAACTCTTTTTTGTACTTCAAGTTTACTTAAAAAGCAGCTTTTAGATTTTACAACTGTAACATTAAATAATAAAGCCGAAGGTGATTCTATAGAATTTAAAACAGCACCACAACCTTCTTTTAACAAGCAGTTTAATCTGTTAATTGAAAATCTAAATAATAATACAGCAGACGGTTATAAAAATTACATTTTTTGTAGCAGCGATCAACAAGCAAAGCGTTTTCATGACATTTTTGAAGATGCACAACAACATGTTGATCAGTTTGAGACCATTGTATTTCCATTATATCAAGGGTTTATTGATTATGAAAACAGAAATGCATGTTACACAGATCATCAAATTTTTGAACGTTATCATAAATTTCAGCTTAAAAACGGATACGCAAAAAAACAAGCGATAACTTTAAAAGAGTTAACCAATCTTGAAGTTGGTGATTATGTAACACATATTGATCACGGAATTGGAAAATTTGGCGGTTTACAAAAAATTGAAGTTGAAGGAAAACAACAAGAAGCCATTAAATTAATATATGGAGAGCGTGATATTTTATACCTCAGCATACATTCACTACATAAAATAAGCAAGTATAACGGGAAAGATGGAACCGCTCCTAAAATCTATAAATTAGGAAGTGCAGCCTGGAAAAAATTAAAACAAAAGACAAAAACTAGGGTTAAAGAAATTGCCTTTAACCTTATTGAATTGTATGCTAAAAGAAGATTACAAAAAGGTTTTGCTTTCGATCCCGATTCTTATTTACAAGCAGAATTAGAGTCTTCATTTATGTACGAAGATACTCCAGACCAATCTACCGCTACAGAAGATGTAAAAAGAGATATGGAAAACGAGCGACCAATGGATCGTTTAGTCTGTGGTGATGTAGGATTTGGAAAAACAGAAGTTGCTATTCGTGCAGCATTTAAAGCAGTAGATAATGGAAAACAAGTAGCAATACTTGTACCTACTACTATACTTGCTTTTCAGCATTTTAAAACTTTTTCTGAAAGGTTAGCAGATCTTCCTGTAAATGTAGATTATCTTAACCGTTTTCGTTCTTCTAAAGAAAGAAGTAAAGTACTCGATGGATTAAAAAATGGTAAGCTTGATATTGTAATTGGGACGCACCAATTGGTAAATAAAACAGTCGAATTTAAAGATTTAGGCTTACTCATTATTGACGAAGAACAAAAATTTGGAGTAGCCGTAAAGGATAAGCTTAAAACCATAAAAGAAAATGTTGATACGTTAACTTTAACCGCAACGCCTATTCCTAGGACACTTCAGTTTAGTTTAATGGCAGCTCGAGATTTATCTGTAATTACAACACCTCCACCCAATCGATACCCTGTAGAAACAAATGTGATTCGTTTTTCAGAAGAAACTATTAGAGATGCTGTACGTTATGAAATTTCACGTGGAGGACAAGTGTTTTTTGTACACAATCGCATTGAAAATATAAAAGAGGTTGCAGGTATGATTCAGCGATTAGTGCCAGATGCTAAAATTGGTATTGGTCACGGCCAAATGGAAGGGAAAAAACTTGAAGGATTAATGCTTGGTTTTATGAACAACGAGTTTGATGTATTAGTTTCTACTACCATTATAGAAAGTGGACTTGACGTGCCAAATGCGAATACTATATTTATAAATAACGCAAATAATTTTGGACTTAGTGATTTACATCAAATGAGAGGTCGCGTAGGTAGAAGCAACAAAAAGGCATTTTGTTATTTTATTACACCTCCATATTCTGCAATGACAGATGATGCTAGAAAACGAATTACAGCATTAGAACAGTTTAGTGAATTGGGTAGTGGTTTAAACATCGCAATGAAAGATCTTGAAATTCGTGGAGCGGGAGATTTATTAGGTGGTGAACAAAGTGGTTTTATTAATGAGATAGGTTTTGAAACCTACCAAAAAATTCTTGCTGAAGCTATTGACGAGCTTAAAGAAAAAGAGTTTAAAGACTTATATGAAGGAACACAACACGAAAAGAAAGATTTTGTAAAAGAGATAAATATCGACTCAGACTTTGAGCTATTGTTTCCAGATGATTATGTAAATAACATTACCGAAAGATTAAACCTCTACACAAAATTGAATACTATTGAAAATGAAGAACAATTAGAAAAATTTGAAAAAGAATTAATTGATAGGTTTGGAGAATTACCAAAACAAGCGGTAGATCTTTTGGACAGTGTTCGTATAAAATGGATTTCAGTTGCCATGGGTCTTGAAAGAGTTTTAATGAAAAAAGGAAAGTTTGTTGGTTATTTTGTGGCAGATCAACAAAGTGCATTTTACCAAAGTAATGCATTTACTAAAGTGCTTCAATACGTGCAGTCACACTCGAATATTGTGACAATGAAAGAGAAACAAACCCGAAGTGGTTTACGATTGTTGCTTACTTTTGATAAAATCACTACCGTAAAAAAAGCATTACAAGTACTTCAAGACTTTACGGTCTAATAGTTGTATATATCATAGCCAGTATTAACAAGCTTTATATTTATGTTTAGAAAATTTATATTTTTTATAGTAATAATCCCATTTTTGTTGAACGCCCAACATACTATAAAAGGAACTTTTTCCCCTCCAGAAGATTTTACTTGGGCGATATTGTATAAAATCACGCCCAATACAATGATGTATGTTGCAGATACTAAAATTGATAAAGAGGGCAATTTTCTTTTCAATTTAGATAGTACTGCTCAAAAAGGTGTTTATAAAATTGTATACGCAATTCCTCAAGAAGTTTATAATTTTGATGTGATTTATAGTGGTGAAGAAGACATAAAGCTATCATTTACGATGGAAGAAGGAGCAAAATTTATTGCTTCAGAAGAAAATATTTTATTGAACTCTTACAATTCTGAAATTAACAACATACTTATAAGTATTTTTGAAGAATATAAAAAACCACAACTTGACAAAGATGCGATTATGTCTCTTTTTGAAGTTCAACGCACTATTCAAAATACCTTTGAAGAAGCTTCTAAAGGTAAAGTATCTTCTGCCTTTATAAATGCAAGCAAACACTATATTCCTACTAATTTTGAAGACATTCAAACCTATCTAACCAACCGGAAGAGTCATTATTTTAAACCAGTTAATTTTAATTCGGTAACGCTTCAAGAATCTAGTTTTTTAATAAATAGATCATATTTATTTTTAACAGAGTTTAATAGTAACAATCCCGAAACTTCTAAACAAAATTTACAACTTGTAAATAAGTCCATACAGGAAACTGATAGTGCTTTTCAAAAATCATTTTTATATTTTTTATGGCTTGATTTAATGAATACAGAAGAGGAAATTATAGCAAATTATCTTGCAGAGGACTATTTAATTACGCTTGCAGAAAAGGAAGGAGATACTACAATGGTTGAACAGCTTACACTGTCTGTAACATTAGCAAATGGTGCAAAAGCACCAAATTTTTTAGTTAAAACAGAAGATAACAGAGGGACTTTCGCTCAAAACCTGTACGATATAGACGTATCTCAAAATTACATTTTAGTATTTTGGAGTAGTGGTTGTTCTCATTGTTTAGCCGAAATTCCAAAATTGCAAAATGCTTTAAAAGATATAGATCCAAAAAAGTATAAAGTGATTGCTGTTGGATTAGAAGATGAGCCATATGTATGGAAAAACAAAACATACGATTTTCCAGAGTTTATTCACGTATTAGGATTAGGTAAATGGGAAAATGAGATTGGAAAAAAATATGGTATTTCTTCTACACCCACCTATTTTGTATTAGACCAAGACAAAAAAATAATCTCAAAACCAATTGACTTTGAGAATTTAATTAAGTTTATTGAAAATTAATATTAGCTATTATATTAGGCTTTTAATGAAATGTCGGGTGAATGTCGGGTGAAATACAAACAAAATAATTGACTATTAATTCTCCCCATTGTACTATTGCTTAATAAATTGAAATAATACATTCAATGCAACAACCAGAATTAGGCAAGAAAATTTTAGAACTACGTAAACAAAAAGGTTTAACACAAGAAGAACTAGTTGATTTATGTAATATCAATGTTCGCACTATTCAAAGAATTGAAGCTGGAGAAGTAACTCCAAGAAGCTATACAATTAAATCAATATTTAGTGTTTTAGGAGTTGATATTGAGCAATTACGAGAACCTACAATTCAAAATTCAAACGGCTTAAAACAAAGTGCTTTCCCAAAGTTTATTAATTCTAATAAAAGAAATCATAATATTTCAAATTTAAATATCGCCTGGGTTTGTGGTACTATTTATTTTTTATTAGGCTTTGCCGAATTTGCCTTTGATTATGCAAGATATTACGAAGAAGAGATTATTCTAGGAAATGCAGGTTTTATAAGTCTTAAGTTTATTGTTTTGGTTGTTTATATATACTTTATTAGAGGTTTTTATATTTTAGGAGAGTTGTATAATCTTTATCTATTAAAAATTGCTGCTCTTATTGTTATTTCTCTAAACATTCTATTTTATAGTTATGATATGTTTTCACTTTATCAAGAATTGTTTTATGTAGAATATGTAGTTGTAATTTACTCTATTTTTTATGGTATTGGTGGAGTATTATTGGGATATGCTATGCTTAAGTTAAACTCTTTTTTAGGAAATATAGCAACAATAACTGGAGGGCTTAAAATTGCTAGTGGAGTTTTATTAATTACTGTTTTTTTAGGAATACTTGGTTACATTTTATTAATTCCAGCAGTTTTACTTCAAATCGTATTACTCTACAAAGTAGTTACACTTTTAAAAGCTGAAAAGCATTAAAAGTGATAAAATGCATCTTCAAAATGCTCAATTTGCTCAATATTTTTATTCTTTAATACAGCAATAATATCAAACCTAGTATCAAATTCAATTGTGTTAGATATAAGATATTCGTTAGCCGCTTTTACCAATAATTTTATTTTATTGGCAGTAACAAAATCTTGAGGATTTCCAAAAATTGAACTGTTTCTAGTTTTAACTTCTACTATAATAATTGTATCTTCCTTTTGAGCAATAATGTCAATTTCTGCTTTCTGAAAAACATAATTACGTTCTAAAATTTCATACCCGTTTCTGGATAAATAATCTGCCGCCAATTGCTCTCCTATTTTTCCTAATTCGTTATGATATGCCATTTATTAGAAAGTTAATTTTACACTATTATTAGACACTTTAAAAGTTACATTCCTGCCAAATATTAAGGCTCTATTATCCATAATGTGACCTGCAGGAAAATGATAACATACAGGATAGGAATAATCTGCCACAACTTCCATTATAATTTCTTCGGCAGTTTTGCCAAAAGGGATGGTATTATCTTTCATATCGCTCATACCTCCCACAATTAAACCTTTAAGATTTTTTAACAATCCATTCCTCTTTAGGTTTTGCATCATTCGGTCAATATGATAAAGCATTTCATCTAGGTCTTCAATAAAAAGTATTTTATCATCTGTTTTTATTTGTGAAGAACTTCCAATTAAGGAATATAAAAGTGATAAATTTCCGCCTACTAATTGCCCTTGAGAAGTACCTGTTCTGTTTTTTAAATTTTTTTCTGAAGTGTTAATTTCATAATTGTTTCCAAAGAGAACATCTTTAATAGTTTCTCGAGTCGCAATGGTTTTTATATCTAATTCCATAGCCATATTTGCATGCAGTGTCTCAATTCCAAAATTATGAATATGAGAATGTAAAACAGTAACATCGCTATATCCTATAATCCATTTTGGGCTTTTTTTAAATTTTGAAAAATCTAAAGTATCAATTAAGCGTACAGTTCCATATCCACCTCTCGCACACCAAATTGCTTTTACCTCAGGATTGTCCATCATTTCTTGTAAATCTATTGCACGCAAAGCATCGGAGCCGGCAAATTGATGATGCTCTGCCCCAATAGATTTTCCTAAAACAAAATGTAAACCCCAACTTTTTAGCATTTGCAAAAAATTAGAAAGTTCTTCTTTAGATATTTTTCTGGCTGTAGAAACGATGCCTATTGTATCGCCTTTTTTAAGTAAAGGAGGTGTAATCATGACCATTTTTAAAGTCCCAAATTACTACATTTATATGTACTTTTGTGCTTTCAGAAAAAAACTATGAGTCAAGATCCTAAAAGATATACAATTACTGCTGCTTTGCCTTACACAAATGGACCTGTTCATATAGGTCATTTGGCTGGCGTATATGTTCCTGCAGATATTTACGCACGATTTCAAAGAATGCAAGGAAAAGATGTTGCATTTGTTTGTGGAAGCGATGAACATGGGGTTCCAATTACAATAAAAGCAAAAAAAGAAGGAGTTACACCTCAACAAGTGGTGGATAAATATCACGCAATTATTAAAAAGTCGTTTGAAGACTTCGGGATTTCTTTCGATAACTATTCGCGTACTTCTGCAAAAGTACATCATGATACTGCTTCAAATTTTTTTAAAAAATTATATAACGAAGGGAAATTTATAGAAGAAGTTACCGAACAATTATATGATGCAGAAGCAAATCAATTTTTAGCAGACCGTTTTGTGGTAGGTACTTGCCCTAAATGTGGCAATGAAGAAAGCTACGGCGATCAATGCGAAAATTGCGGAACTTCTCATAATGCAACAGATCTTATAAATCCAAAGAGCGCAATAACAGGCGCAGTTCCTACCCTTAAAGAAACAAAACACTGGTTTTTACCCTTAGATCAATACGAGCCTTGGTTGAAAGAATGGATTATAGAAGGTCATAAAAAAGATTGGAAAACCAATGTATATGGACAATGTAAATCTTGGATTGATGATGGCTTACGCCCTCGTGCAGTTACCAGAGATTTAGACTGGGGAATACCAGTACCTGTTAAAGGTGCCGAAGGAAAAGTTTTGTACGTTTGGTTTGATGCTCCTATTGGATATATTTCTTCAACCAAAGAGTGGGCAGAACGTAAAGGAAAAGATTGGGAACCATATTGGAAAGATAAAGACACAAAACTTCTACATTTTATTGGGAAAGACAATATAGTTTTTCACTGTATAATCTTCCCAAGTATGTTAAAAGCAGATGGAACGTATATTTTACCTAATAATGTACCAGCGAATGAGTTTTTAAACTTGGAAGGAAATAAAATTTCTACAAGCAAAAATTGGGCGGTATGGTTGCACGAATATTTAGACGAATTTCCTAACCAACAAGATGTATTGCGCTATGCCTTAACAGCAAATGCACCAGAGACAAAGGACAACGATTTTACTTGGGCAGATTTTCAAGCCAGAAATAATAATGAGTTGGTGGCTATCTTCGGAAACTTCATCAATCGAGTTGTTGTTTTAACTAATAAATATTATGATGGAGTAGTGCCAGAAGCTGGAGTTTTTTCTGAAATAGACAATGCAACGCTTGCCGAACTTAAGGCTTATCCTGCAGTAATTGAAAGTTCTATAGAGCGTTATCGTTTTCGCGAAGCACAAATGGAATTAATGAATGTTGCCAGATTAGGTAATAAATATTTAGCAGACGAAGAACCCTGGAAAACCATTAAAACGGATGAGGAAAGAACAAAAACGGTAATGTATATCGCATTACAAATCGCTTCAGCTTTAGCAATTTTAAGCGAGCCTTTTTTGCCGTTTACTTCAAAAAAATTAAAAGAGATGCTTAATTTAAAAGTAAGCGAAGAAGTGACTTCTTTAAAGTGGAATGATGTTTTATTGAAAGAACAATTATTAGAATCTGGTCATAAAATTGAAACAGGCGAATTACTTTTCAGTAAAATTGAAGACGAACAAATACAAGCACAATTAGACAAACTACAAGCAAGTAAAAAAATGAATGAAGCAGTAAATAAAAAAGCAACCCCACAAAAGGAGACTTGCACTTTCGATGATTTTACAAAGCTAGATATGCGTGTAGGAACTATAATTGAAGCTGAAAAAATGCCGAAAGCAAAAAAATTATTAGTTTTAAAAGTTGATACAGGTATAGACGTACGTACTATTGTTTCTGGTATTGCAGAAAGTTTTACCCCAGAAGAAATTATTGGCAAAAAAGTAACCGTATTGGTAAACCTTGCACCTCGTGCCTTAAGAGGAGTAGATAGCGAAGGAATGATATTAATGACCGAAACTCCAGATGGAAAATTGGTATTTGTTAATCCAGATACAGAGGGTGTTGATAATGGCGCAACAATAAATTAAACTCACTTTAAAATATTCCCTCGAAGTACTTACTTGGTTCGCCAAATAAGATCGAGGGATTTTTATATATTATGAATTCACTTTTAAAATACATTGCTTCACACACTCAACTTCCTTCTGAAAGCATTAAAAATACGGTTCAGCTTTTGGAAGAAGATTGTACCATACCATTTATTTCTCGATACCGAAAAGAACAAACAGGTAATCTCGATGAAGTACAAATTGGTGACATTGTAACCTTTAAACAACAGTTTGAAATACTTGAAAAACGAAAAGTTGCTATCTTAAAAGCGATTGAAGAACAAGGAGAATTAAGTGCTGAACTTCAGAAAAAAATTAACGAAGCTTTAGACCTTATTTCATTAGAAGATTTATATCTACCCTATAAAAAGAAGCGAAAAACAAAAGCAGATACCGCTCGAAAAAATGGACTAGAGCCTTTGGCAAAGATTATTATGAGTCAAAATGCTCAAGATCTTTCTTCTATTGCTTTAAAGTATGTAAAAGGTGATGTAGCTTCAGAAGAAAATGCCTTAGAAGGAGCTCGACATATTATTGCAGAATGGGTTAATGAGCGACCCGATATTAGAAATACTCTTAGAAATCAATTAGAACGATTTGCAGTTATTTCAACAAAAGTGGTTAAGCCTAATGTAGCGGATGAAAAAGCACAAAAATTTAGAGATTATTTTGACTGGAACGAATCTTTATCCAGAATTCCATCACATCGATTACTTGCTATTTTAAGAGCTACTTCGGAAGGATTTATTCGTTTAAAAATTGAAATTGATGATGAAAAAGCTATTTACAGAATTGAAGATCGAATCATAAAATCTAATAATGAGTGTGCACAGCAAATTAAAGTAGCTATTGAAGATGCCTACAAACGCTTACTTTTTCCTGCATTATCCAATGAAATTTTAAATATTACAAAAGAAAAGGCAGACGAAACAGCTATAAATGTATTTGCAAAAAATCTTAAACAACTTTTACTAGGTTCTCCCCTAGGAGAAAAAAGAGTTTTAGCGATAGACCCGGGCTTTAAATCAGGTTGTAAAATTGTTTGCTTGGATGAACAGGGAGGTTTAATGCACAACGAAACTATTTATCCGCATCCTCCAAAAAATGATGCTATAGGCGCTATTAAAAAAATAAGCACTTTGGTAGATGCTTATAAAGTTGATGCTATTGCGATTGGAAATGGAACTGCCTCCAGAGAAACAGAAGCAATTATTAGAAAAATAAGATTTAACAAAGACATACAAGTATTTGTAGTTAGTGAAGCGGGTGCTTCTATTTATTCGGCTTCAAAAATTGCCAGAGATGAGTTTCCTAATTACGATGTTACTGTAAGAGGTTCTGTTTCTATAGGTCGCCGTTTACAAGATCCATTGGCAGAGTTGGTTAAAATAGATGCAAAATCTATAGGTGTAGGTCAATACCAACATGATGTTGACCAAACTAAACTTAATTCTTCATTAGATGGTGTTGTAGAAAATTGTGTGAATGCTGTAGGTGTTAATATAAACACAGCAAGTATCCCTTTGCTTAGTTATGTCTCAGGGATTGGTCCTAAACTAGCAGAAAATATAGTTACATATAGAGATAAGCAAGGTCCTTTTTCTTCTCGAAATGACATAAAAAAAGTACCGCGATTGGGAGGGAAAGCCTTTGAACAAGCAGCAGGTTTTTTAAAAATTAAAGGAGCAAAAAATCCGCTGGATGATTCTTCAGTACATCCCGAAAGTTATACTATAGTTGAAAAAATGGCAAAAGATGAAGGTGTAGCAGTTTCAGAAATAATTGGAAACACTACAATGCTTCAAAAAATAAAACTCGAAAAATATAGTACCGAAAATGTTGGACTTCCAACTTTAAAAGATATCATTAAAGAGTTAGAAAAACCGGGTTTAGACATAAGGGAAGAAGCAAAAGTATTTACTTTTAATCAGAATATTAAAACCATTACAGATTTACAAGAAGGACAATTATTGCCAGGAATTGTAAATAATATTACCAATTTTGGATGTTTTGTTGATGTGGGTATTAAAGAAAGTGGTTTAATACACGTTTCTAATCTTTCAGATACATTTGTCTCAGATGTGAGTGCGCATGTACATTTACATCAGCAAATTATTGTTAAAGTGTTAGAAGTAGATGTAGACAGAAAAAGAATACAATTAAAGCTTCATAAAAAGTAATATGCTTAAAATAGCATACCATCCCATTTTTAAACATAACCTTCCATTAGGGCATCGATTTCCAATGTCTAAATATGAGTTATTGCATCAACAATTATTACATGAAGGTACTTGTGTACCCTCTAATTTCTTTGAACCTTCACTTCCTGTAGACGAACATATTTTGGAAGTTCATACTCAAACCTATCTTGACGAATTAAATAACTTAACATTAGATAAACAAGCTGCAAGAAAAATAGGATTTCCATTATCTGAAAAGTTAGTAGAGCGTGAATATATTATTACTCAAGGTACTATTGAAGGTTGTGAGTTCGCGATGAAATACGGAATCGCAATGAATATTGCTGGAGGGACACACCATGCCTTTCCTGGTCATGGAGAAGCCTTTTGTTTGTTTAATGACCAAGCCATTGGCGCAAAGTATCTTTTAAAAAAAGGATTGGCTAATAAAATTCTTATTGTAGATCTAGACGTACACCAAGGCAATGGAACAGCCGTAATTTTTAAGGATGATGTTTCTGTATATACGTTCTCGATGCATGGAGCGAGTAATTATCCTTTCAGAAAAGAAAAAAGTGATTTAGATATTGCCGTACCAGACAATTCTGGTGATGAAGAATATTTACACTTATTAAAAAAAACGCTTCCAAAATTAATTGAAGAGCAGCAACCCGATTTTATATTTTACCTCAGCGGTGTAGATATTCTTGAAACCGATAAATTAGGCAAATTAAGTTGCTCAATAGAAGGCTGTAAAGAAAGAGATCGCTTTGTGTTACAAATGTGTAAAGACTTAAAAATTCCTGTTCAAATAAGTATGGGTGGTGGTTATTCTCCCAATATTAAAACAATTATTGAAGCACACGCAAATACCTACCGCGTGGCACAAGAGCTTTATTTTTAAATGAAAAAAGAAAAAGAAGAAGGGGTTTAAAGACGAATACTGTGAAAAATACTTAAAAAAAGGAGAACACAAGCGCTGCAATCGTTGTCCTTGTTTTGATATGACCTCTAAAAAAACGTTTTCTCGAATTAAAGTTTTTTAAAAACACTTAATTATCTGCTAAATAAAGACCTAGTTTAATTTTCCAATAGGGTATTTTTTCTTCAAAATATTCGAAATACGGCTTTAAAGCCTCTGGAGAATTCAATGTAGCTTTTGCTTTTTGAATGATGTCAATTTCTTCTGTCGCGATAAATTGAAACATATCAATATCGGTACCTAAGGCGTGTATTTTCTGTAAATGTGAAAAAATGGTGTTTTCTGTGAGTCCTCTTTCTTCTGAAATTTCTTTTATAGATAACCCTCGCTGAAACAACTCAAAACTCTCTAAATGAGTTGCCTTTTTCTTTGCACCTTTCTTTTTAGATTTTTTCTTTTTAGGTTGAATCAAATTTTGATGATCCAAAATTACAGCAATAAATTGAGTAGCATACTTTTCTAGTTTTGCCTGTCCTACACCGCTAATTTCTGTAAATTCATCTTCAGAAGCAGGTAATTTTTTAACCATATCTTTTAAACTTGCATCGCTAAAAACTACGTAAGCAGGTACTCCCAATTCTTTTGCCAAGGTATATCTTAAAGATTTTAATTTGTCAAATAACCCAGGTACTTCTTCTGTTTTTTCTATCTGAATTTCTTCCTTTTTTTTCTGAATTAAATTTGCAAGTAATATCGTTTGCCCTTCAAACAAAATTTTATGTGCCAATGGAGTCAACATAAGTCGTCCATTTTCGTGAAAACGTATTTCTAAAACTCCTTGATTTAATAACTGAATAACATATTGTTGTAAATCCAACCAAAAAACTTCCTTTGCGGCACCAAATGTTTTTATTTTTTGATATCCTTTATCATAAACTGAAGCATTTTGTGCACCTCTTAATACATCTAAAACCATCCCCATGGCTTCTTGTTCTTGCAATCTTGCCACTGCAGAACATACTTTTTGAGCGAGCAATGTTCCATCAAAATATTGTGGTGGGGTTTTGCAAATATCACAGTTACCACAATCTTCATAAATATATTCTCCAAAATAATTGAGTAATGCTTTCCTTCTACAACTTAAAGCTTCAGCAAATTGTTGCATTCTTTCTAATTTCGCTAGTTGAAATTCTTCTGTAGCAGTACCTTCTGTAAATTTTCTAAGCTGTATGACATCTGCAAAACTGTAAAATAAAACCGTATGAGCAGGCAAACCGTCACGCCCACTCCTACCAATTTCTTGATAATATCCTTCAATATTTTTTGGCATATTGTAATGGATCACCCAACGCACATTACTTTTATCTATACCCATTCCAAAAGCGATTGTTGCAACTATAACTGGGGTTCTGTCATTTACAAAATTATCTTGAATTGTGTTTCTTTCTTCAGCGGAAAGCCCAGCATGATACGCTGCGGCATCAAAACCGACTGCTTTTAATTTTACAGTTAGTTGCTCTGTAGATTTTCTACTAAGGCAATATATAATTCCGCTTTCGTTTTTTTTATTTTTCAGAAAACCTAAAATTTGTTTGATTCGGTTTTGTCCTGGGCGTACATCCAGATATAAATTACTGCGATCGAAAGAAGCAAGAAATTTTTTAGCTTTTGGGATAGATAATTGTGATAAAATATCTTGTTGTGTAGCTTTATCTGCCGTTGCTGTAAGTGCTATTATTGGTACAGTTGGATATTGTGCTTTTAAATTACTTAATCGTGTATAAGCAGGCCTAAAGTCATGACCCCAAGAAGAAATACAATGTGCCTCATCTACGGCAAATAAGCTTATGTCAATTTCAATAAGTGTAGATTCTAATAAAAAAAGGCTTTCTGGCGCTACATAAAATAAATCGAGTAATCCTTTCTTTAAATCCTGAAGTGTCTTTTCCTGTTCTTGCTGTGGTTGGCTACTATTAAAAAATGCAGCTTTAATTCCGTTTGCAAGTAAAGCATCTACTTGATCTTTCATTAATGCAATTAAAGGAGAAATAACAATGGCAGTTCCTTTTAAATATATTGCAGGGAGCTGAAAACACAATGATTTACCTCCACCGGTTGGCATAATGGAAAGTGTGTCTTTTCCTTCGAGGACATTTTGTATTATTTCCTTTTGATTAGGGCGAAAAGTGTCAAATCCAAAATGAGATTTTAAAAGATTTTGAATCGTGGGAGTTTCTATCATTATGGCAAAAATAAACAATCAATACATAAAAAAGTCCCGAAATGAATACACTTCGGGACTAATATTTTATTTTGCACCTAATAATAGTAACTCATTACAGACAATTTCTGTGGTATATCGTTTATTACCATCTTTGTCATCCCAAGATCGTGTAGTGAGTTTACCTTCTACTGCTATCTCTTTACCTTTTGTTACATAGCTTTCTACAATATCTGCCGTTTTACCCCACGCAACTACATTATGCCATTGAGTATCTGTAACGCGTTCTCCTTTTTGATTTTTGTACGTGTCGTTTGTAGCAATACTAAATTTTGCTAATTTTTTTCCCCCGTCAAGTGTAATTATTTCTGGGTCGTTTCCTAAGTTTCCAATCAACTGTACTTTGTTTCTAAGTGTGTTCATAATTTCTAAATTTAATGTTTAACAGTTAAGATATATTGAACCTCGATGATTCAACACTGCAAACATAAAACAGGAATATTATGAGAGTTGGTTGTTACGTACTTACTATCGTTTATAGTTGTTTGTAAACGTTTAAAAATGATTTAAGACCTACAAATCAACCATTTATCAAAACAATAAAATTGATTTTTTAATCTAAAAAAAACGTTTAAGAGTCGCTTTGCTCATTTGCTTTTTTTATAATGGCCTTTAATTTTTCTTTTCTAGACTCTTTTTCTTTTCGTAATTTATCTTTTTTACGATTCATTAACTTGGAATGTTTTGCCTTATTCTTGGTATTTTTTGCTTTTCCCTTTTTTGGCATTATTCCATGTTTTTAAAATTTGTAACTAGCAGCAACAATTAAATTACGACCTGGAGCAGCAATCCCAGAAGAATACGGTTGGTATCTCTGGTCTGTAATATTCTCTAAGGTAGCATTTAATTGTATAGCTTGAGTAATATTATATTGAGCGCCAAAATTAAGTGTATACCAACTAGGAGAGTAAGGATTTCCATTTGCATCTTTAGCATACAGATAATCGTTTGCAGCTTGAGAGGGAGCTAAATCTTCAAAATCAAATTGACCATTATAATCAACAAAAAAGTCAAACTTCCATGTGTTGTTTTTGTAGATTAAGTGAGAATTTCCAAATTGGGGTGCAGCATGACGAATAGGATTTCTACTCCCGTCATCATCTTCTTCGTAACCATCTGTAATATTGTATTGTGATGTAACTTGAATATTTTTTGTGAAATTAATTTCTACTCCTACTTCAAAACCATACACTTCTGCTTTAGCTGCATTTTGAATTGCCTGTACATTACTTAACTCTCCTTGGTATTCTATTTGAGTCTCCCCATTTAAATTAAAATCACGACGAACCAACGCGTCTTTTAAATGAGAAACAAATGTTCCCAAATCAAATTTAACCACATTATTAAAATTAAGTGTTAGTCCTACTTCACCATTATAAGCATATTCTGGTTTTAAATCTGGATTAGGAACAACTACACTTCCTGGTTCACTATCAAATATTTTACCCACATCATCAATGTTAGGCGCTCTAAATGCAGTACCAAAATTAACTCTCCAACCTATTACATCACTTGGATTCCAAGCAAGTCCTGCACTTCCTGTTAACGCTCCTGTATCTATATTGGCATCTTGAAAGGGGAAATCATAAAAAGTATCATCGAAGGTTGCATTAAGAATTATATGGTTGTATCGTAGCCCTCCTTGAAAGGATACAGTTTCTGCTAATTTAGCCTGAATACTTGCATATCCGGCTATAGATTGCCACGTAGATCCATCTGGGTAACGAGATGCTTCGGGTTGAGAAATTCCAGTAGTTATATCTGTTTGTTTCCCTTCACTGTTTACTTCATTATAAACATACTCTACCCCATAATTAAGTTTCCAATTATTAAAATCTTTTTCAAAATCCCAACTACCACTATATGCTGAAACTTTTTCGTCTGTTTCAAATAAGTTTGGTTTTCCAAAATCACGGTCATTCCTGCTTTCTTTAAAACGTTGGTACGAAACAGTAATTATACTTTCATCATAAATACCTCCACTATATGCCTTATTTCTAGCTTGTAGATTTCCCGATAACCATTCTTGAGGTCCATAATACCATTCTGCAGAACGCAGTCTGTCACCTCTATATCTTATTAATCTGTCGTATCGTGAGTAATCACTTGTTGTGGTATAAAAAAGACCTAAGTTAAAATCCCATTTTTCAGAAGGACTGTAACGCACTTTCTGCATTGTATTAATCTGGCTATATCCTGTTGGAACTTGTATTTTCGGATTTTCATTTTGAATAATTACGTCTTCTCCATTAATTGTTTCAACATATTCATTACGTAAATAATCGTTTGGTCCATTAGAACCCATTCTCATATCACCAAAATCACTATAAGTAACACTTGTTAAAAAAGCCCACTCTTTAAGTCCTATATTAAAGTCTACATGTCCAGTTTTTTCTTCGTTTGCAGTGGCATATCTGGCGGTGGCATTACCAGAGTATGAGGTTCCTTCTTCAAATGAAAATTTTGGCTTTTTTGTGTAGAAATTCATTACACCACCTACTGCATCACTCCCATAAACAACAGATCCTGGTCCTAAAATTACTTCAGTGTTTTCTACAGCAAATGGATCTATAGAAATAACATTTTGAACATTTCCTCCTCTAAAGATTGCAGTATTAAAACGTACTCCATCTACTGTAATTAATAGCCTATTTGTTGAAAATCCACGAATCATTGGGCTTCCTCCGCCTAATTGACTTTTTTGAACATATACTTGACCACTACTTTCTAACAGATCTGCTGCAGTTTGCGGATTAGAAAATAATACATCTTCACTATTTACACTTATAATTTGCTGTGGTATGTCTTTTCTTCTTTGTCCAAACTTTGCTACAGAAAGTACAACCTCATCTAACGCACTTGCATCTGCAGCTAAGAAAACTTTATTCCCAGCGGTTTTAATTCGGTTTTTTGTTAATGTAATTGTGCTGTGAGAAATGTGTTGAAAAATAATTTTTTCGGAAGGTTCAAAGTCAGAAATGTCAACAAAACCATCAAAATCTGATACTCCGCTTTTATTTTTTTCGGGGTTATATACAGCAACTCCAGAAATAGGCTCCTGAGTTTCTTCTTCTAATATTTGGATTTTTTGGGCTACAGTTGTTACAGAAAATAATAAAACAGCTAGAAGTAAGAGTGTACGCATATGCTAATTAAATAGTTGGTTTAGTATTAAAAGAGATTTAGGTTTTTTATAGCCTTGTAAATGTAATTGATAATAAACCAACAACAAATTAAGTACTTCCTGACGCTCTTTTTTATTCAATTTTATCTGCGCTATTGCATCAAAATTTATGCCGAAAAAACGCTTAAAAGCATCTATTTTGCTGCCTTTTTCACAATATATGTTTGTATTTATTTCTTGAAAACACCCATCTATAAGGTTAAAGTATTGTTTGTCAGTTACTGAAGCGTCTGGATAAAAGCCTAAATGAGCACTCAATTTTAATAAAAATAAAATATGAAAATTTGCAATAGCTTCATGAGAATCTAACCAATGAAATGCTGCAATTAAATATTCGAAAAGATTTGCGTTAGGCTCTTCCTCTTTTATAGTATTTTTTAGCATTTCAGAAAGGAATAAAACTAGCCCAGTTTTTATAACATTTGTATGTAAAGTTTGATAAGGATCTAAAACTTTAGCCTCTCTTATGCTTTCTAAAGTTCCTTTGTTTTTGTGATAAGCAACAATTTCTAACTGCGTTAATGGTTGAAAATATGAAGCTTTTAATTTTCCTTTTTTAGATTTTAAAACTCCACGCAATAAGTAGTTTTTAATGCCCGAACTTTCGGTATAGCAAGTAACAATAAGGTCTGCTTCTGAATATTTAAGAGCTGAAAATACAATGGCTTTGGTAGTAACAACCATTATCTAATCACCATAATTTTTGAAATCTTAGTCTCTAAGGCGTCTTCTGTGGTTATTAAAACCAGATATACTCCAGAAGCTACACGGTATCTCCCAAACGCTGTTGTATCCCAAAGTACACTACCTCCTTCAGAGGTTTCCTCAAAAACAAGATTTCCTTCAATATCGGTTATTTTTACATTAGCTCTTGCGGTTAATCCATCTATAGTTACATTTCCTGAAAATCCAGGTCTTACAGGATTAGGGAATGCATATACATTTTCTAAATTATCTCGTGGTGCAGTTGCGGTACCATTATATGCAACTAAGCCGTTTGAGGTAGCAAAATAAACAACCCCAGTAAATGAGTCTATTGTAATATCTCGCACATTATTTGAAGGTAATGGTGAGTTTTCTTTTGTGAATCTTAGCAGAGTTTCTTGTCCGTTAGATGAAAGATAAAATACTCCGGACGTAGCGGTAGCTATCCATTTATTATTAGAACCATCCACTTCTATATCTGTTATAGATTGTTCGAATAAAAGCTCTTGAGGAACACCATCTTCTAAAATTATAATTGCTTGAGCATCTGTATTTGCATTCTCTTCAAAAAAACTAGACGTATTAAATAAAACACGAAGACCCTGTAAAGACCCTATCCATAATCTATTGTTATTATCTATAGTTACAGATCTCACATTGTTATCTGGTAAATTACCACTCCCAGCATTTTTTGAAATAACATTAAACTGATTATTGGTTGGATTATAACCTACCATCCCACTATCTGTTGCTCCAAAAAAAACGTATCCTTCTCTACTAATTGAAACATCACTAAGTGCAGACTCTGTTTCTCCATCTGTTACACTTGACACGTCAATAGCTTGAAATTGACCATTGGGTGTTACTTTTATTAATCCTTCATCTCTTCTTGACTGAACTGTCCAAAGATTACCTTGTTGGTCAAAATCCATTCCGTAGAGTCTAATTCCTTCAACATCTCCATTGGGTGCAATTGTAATTTCTAATTGATTATTGGTATTTGATTCATCATAAAGAACTGTTGGAGCTTGGTCAACAACTTTTAGCAATCCTTTACCGTAAGATGTCATGTAAACCGTATTAACATCATTAGGGTCTATAGCAACTTGAACAAGGTCTGTTGCATCTTTACCTACTTGGTCAACAATTTCATCATATGAAATATTAGTCCAGGCTCCTTCTTTTAAATTACTAATTCCCCTCTTACTAAGCTGTCCATTTGGAAAAAAGGGGTTAAAATCTATGTCTACTTCACCAAAAGCTACCCACAATTGGCCTGGGCTTGCATCTATTGCAAATGGAGTATTTAAAATTGGTCCATCTGGCAATATTTGATTTGCTTGCATTGAGCCAAATGGAACCTCCAACATACCTACTTTAGTGGTTCCCAAATAAAAATTATTATTAAAACTATATCCAGATTGTAAAACATACTCAAAATCTGGTAACGAGTTTACACTTGCTTGTAAAACGAAACCAAGACCATATGCTTGAATATTATTTGTGGTTGTTATTGTAAGTAAATCATTAAAAGAGTTAAAATCTACAATCGAAGCGCTAAAATTTGCAACATTCGAAAACCCAACTCCAGAAGTAAATAGCAATATTTGGTTATTATCTGTTGCTACATATACTTGTTCTCCTAATGCTTGAACTCCTTTAAAGTTGCCATTTCCTAAAGTTATCCACTGCTCATAATCTATTAAATTGTCATCATCTACATTGGCACGTCTTACTCCTCCATTTGAAGAAGATGCAAATATGTGAGGGCCAGAAACTGTAGTTTGAGTAATATTAATTTGGGATCCTAAATCTCCTATAAAATAGGTATCTCCAAATTCTAAAAGTTCTAAATCATATACAGAAATACCAAATTGAGCAGCAATATAAAGTTTCCCATTATATTCATTAAAATGATTAATTCTTTTTCTATTAGGAGGTATAGTTTGTTTATCTAAAATATCAACTACCGTTAAAATATTTTCTTCCCCTTCTATTACAATTTCAATAAGACCATTTTCATATCCTATTACAAGTAGATTGTTTTCGGCACTGTAATGTATGGTTGAAATTAATTCTCCCGAAAGTCCTTGAACACTAGAGATTGTTTCAATTTCGTTTGTAGAAAGATCATAAGTAAATACAGCGTTTTCTGAAGCAGCATAAATTTTATCGTCACCTTGTGAAATACTTTTTATGGATACGTATGAAAAATAATCTGTCCAAATATTCTCAAAATTTTGTGCAGAGAGAACAGACGATATAAAAAATAGAAAAACAATACTTATATATTTCATAAAATTAACTGCTTTTTCAAAAACTATAACACGCTAAAATACTATTTATTGCAGGATTTAAACGAAAAAGGTTGTCCTTGTGAGACAACCTTTTAATTTTGGTTTTAATTCTCGTTATACTACACCTTGTGCCATCATAGCATCGGCAACTTTTACAAAACCAGCTACGTTAGCTCCTTTAACGTAATCAACATAACCATTGCCATCTTTACCATATTTTACACAAGCCGCATGAATATCGTTCATAATAGTATGTAATTTTTCATCAACTTCTTTAGCTGTCCAACTAAGACGTAAAGAGTTTTGAGACATTTCTAATCCTGAAGTTGCTACTCCACCAGCATTAGATGCTTTTCCTGGAGAAAATAAAATTTTAGCTTTCTGAAAAACTGCAATTGCATCTGGAGTAGACGGCATATTTGCTCCTTCCCCTACACACATACATCCATTTTTCACTAATGTTTTAGCTTCGTCTTCATTCAATTCGTTTTGGGTTGCACACGGTAATGCAATATCACATTTTACACCCCATGGACGTTCTCCTTCAACATACTTTGCAGAAGGATATTTATCTACATATTCACTTATACGTCCTCTTTTAACATTTTTAAGATCCATAACAAATGCAAGTTTTTCAGCATTTATCCCTTCAGCATCATAAATATATCCTGCAGAATCTGAAAAAGTAACTACTTTACCACCAAATTCCATAGCTTTTTCAGCAGCATATTGTGCTACGTTTCCAGAACCAGAAATAACAACTGTTTTCCCTTTAAAGCTTTCTCCTTTTGTTTCAAGCATATTTTTTGCAAAATATACATTCCCATATCCAGTAGCTTCAGGACGAATTAATGACCCACCATAAGAAAGTGCTTTTCCGGTAAATACTCCAGTAAATTCGTTTCTAAGTCTTTTGTATTGACCAAACATAAACCCAATCTCACGTCCACCAACACCAATATCTCCAGCAGGAACATCTGTATTTGGTCCAATATGTCTTGAAAGTTCAGACATAAAACTCTGGCAAAAACGCATTACTTCTGCATCACTTTTACCTTTTGGATCAAAATCACTACCACCTTTTCCACCACCCATTGGCAGTGTAGTAAGACTATTTTTAAAGGTCTGTTCAAAACCTAAAAACTTTAATATGCTTAAATTTACAGAGGGATGAAAACGTAAACCTCCTTTGTAAGGTCCAATTGCAGAATTAAATTCTACTCTGTAACCTCTATTAACCTGAATTTCTCCTTTATCATCTGTCCAAGGCACTCTAAATATAATAGTACGCTCTGGCTCTACCATACGTTCTAATAATTTTTTTCCTTGATATTTTTCATTTTCTTCAATAAATGGAATTACTGTTTCTGCAACTTCGGTAACTGCCTGCATGAATTCTGGCTCGTTGGGATTTGTTTTCTCAACACCCGAAATGAAATCTTTAATACTTTGTTTCATCTTTTTACTTTTTTAAAATTATAGGACGTAGTCTATCTTCCTTAAAATTATATAAATACTATTATAAATAGCTTTTCGTTTATAAGGGAACAAATATAAGTGTTATGGTAAAAAAAGCATTCTAATTTTGTATAAATAAGCTAAATATTTACTTTATATTTCGCTGTTAGATATGTTTTTATATATTTGTTAAGTCTCAATCTAAACCTAAAATATAATGAATACCAGAAATTTGCTATTGGTATTTTTACTTTTTGCTCTATCTAAACAAGAAGTTTATAGCCAATTTGGTTTCTCTCACGAACTAGGAGTTATAGTAGGTCCTGTGGCTTTTTACTCAGATTACGGTGTTAGAAATGATTTTGAAACAAATTCCGGTAACGTAGGTTTTGGGATTGGTATCATACATTATATCAACTTTTCGTATAGAGCAGACTGTAACTGTTACACTCGTGATAGATATTTTAATGATCATTTTAAGATTAGAACTGAGATTGATTATCACAAAACTAGATTAGAACATTTTGGTGAATATGTTGATCCTGATGAAACTACATTGTTTTCAGATCAATTAAGAGCTGTTACTGGCTCTACACGGGTACTGGATATAGGTTCTCAATTAGAATATTTTCCATTAAGTATTCGTGATTTCGCTGCTGGAGGTTATAAAATTGCTCCTTTTATAAGTGCTGGTGTTCATTGGGTAAATTTTGACCCTGAAGCAGAATCTACATTAGGACCCTTAAACTCACCTTTGGCATCTTCAGAAAAATATAGAAATGCATATCAACAAGAAGGAGATTCTACATGGTCTATCGTTTTTAGTGTAGGTGCTCGATACAAATTAACTCCTGTTAGTGATTTAATGATTGACAGTCGCTGGCAGTATTATTTTTCTAACTGGGTAGATGGCTTAAATCCTGATGTCCCTGAAAATAAAGCTAATGATTGGATATACTGGTTAAACATTGGCTATGTTCACTATTTAGATTAACAACCCTAATTTAATATTACTAAAAGTCCCGCTTTGAGCGGGACTTTTTAATTTTAATAAGGTTTTTAATATTGAAAATTATCCAATTGCTTGCCTTAAATCTTCAATTAAATCATCCACGTCTTCAATACCAACACTTAGTCTAATTAAAGAATCAACGATTCCTGTTTTTTCTCTTTCTTCCTTAGGAATACTTGCATGTGTCATACTTGCCGGATGTCCTGCAAGACTTTCTACTCCACCAAGACTTTCTGCCAAAGTGAATATTTTTAAACTCTCAACAATCTTTATCGCCTCATTATAATCGTTTCCTTTAGTAACAAAAGATATCATACCGCCAAAATCTTTCATCTGCTCCTTGGCAATTGCATGATTAGGGTGATTTTCAAAACCAGGCCAATATACTTTTTCAATATTTGGATGCTTTGCAAGATATTCAGCAACTTTTTTCCCATTTTCACAATGCCTTTGCATACGCACATGTAAAGTTTTTAAACCTCTTAACATCAAGAAGCAATCTTGCGGCCCACATATAGCTCCACTAGCATTCTGAATAAAATAAAGTTTATCTGCAAGCTCTTTATCTTTTACAATCAAAGCTCCCATCACAACATCACTATGACCTCCTAAATATTTTGTAGCACTATGCATAATTATATCTGCGCCTAACCCCAGCGGTTGCTGTAAATATGGCGTAGCAAATGTATTATCTACTGCAAGTAACACATTGTGTTTTTTTGCAATTTTAGCAGTAGCTTTAATATCGATAATATTCATCATTGGATTGGTTGGTGTTTCAATCCAAATTAGTTTTGTTTTATTGTTTATATATTCTTCAATATTCGAAGCATTTTCCATTCCAATAAAATGAAACTTAATGCCAAAATCTTCAAATATTTTTGTGAATAATCTATAAGTACCTCCGTATAAATCGTTAGTAGATATTACTTCATCTCCTGTTTTTAATAATTTTAATACAGCATCTATAGCTGCTAATCCACTACCAAATGCCAATCCAAACTCTCCATTTTCAAGACTTGCAAATGCTCGTTGTAAAGCTGCTCTAGTAGGATTATTACTTCTAGAATACTCAAACCCCTTATGACCACCAGGGGTAGTTTGTGCGTAAGTACTTGTTTGATATATTGGTGGCATTACAGAGCCATAAGCAGGGTCTATATTATGTTGACCTCCGTGTATTGTTTTGGTATTAAATTTCATATGTTTAAAGTATAATAAAACAAAAGTAAGTCTTTCATAATTTATAATTAAAACTGTAGTATTTTTAACGTATGAATAATAAATTTTTAGCTTTTTACTGTTTCCTTTTTGTTTTAATAGGGTGTGAAAAAAAAGAATCTCTTTCATTTTCTTCAGAAAGTTTTACTGAAGAAAGTTTAGAACTCTGCAAAGAAGTGAGTTGTCCTAAAGTTACTGTAAATTACATTGAAGCTGTTGGCGAATTAACTGTTTCAGAAAAAATTAATGCTAAGATTAAAAGCTTTATAATTGCTTCTTTATTTCTTGGAGAAGGAAATCCACAAGCAACCACAATTCCTGAAGCTGCTGTAGATTTTATTAAAATGTATCGCATTCATAATGCAGAATTTCCCGGTATGGCAGCAGAATATTTTGCCGAAATTGATATAACTCAATTAAACAATTCTCAAGAAATAATCTCCTTTGAAATGCGTCAATATCAATATACTGGAGGTGCACATGGTTATGGAAGTAGTTTTTTTATGAATATTGACCCTAAAACGGGTGAAGAACTTACAACAAGCCTAATTTTTAAAGAGGTAAAAGCATTTAGAGATTTTGCTGAAAAAAAATTTAGAGAAGAATACGAAATTGCCTCTTCTGCATCTATAAATTCAAAAGGTTTTTGGTTTGAAAATGATACCTTTAATTTGCCTCAAGAAATTGGTTTTACAGACGATAGAGTAATTATTCTTTATAATCAATATGATATTGCAAGCTATGCAGATGGCCCTATTGAGCTCGAAATTCCATTAGAAGAAATTTCTCCTTTTCTTAAAATTAAATAAGTCTTTTTAAAGCCAAGACATATCCCAAATGTATGCCTTCATGAAAATTATTAAATTCAATGGCTTCTTTTACATTTGTTAGTGTTGATTTTGTAGTAACTGTATATTCAGTATAATTTTTAAAAACACCTTCGCTATAGTCCTTTTTTGTTTTTTCTAATGTAAAAAATAACTGTTCTTTTAGTAAATTAATATCTGGTGCGGCAACTACTTTTGTTGGTTTTGTACCTTTTCTATAGTCTTCTACTTCTTCTGTTGTAACTAACATTGGTAAACTAGAAAGTCCATAAATTAATAATTGCTGCGTAACAACTACATGTTTTATATTCCAATAAATATTGTTGTTAAAACCTGCTGGTATTTTATTTAATTGCTCAATTGTTAATCCTTCCAAAATTTGAGAAAAGATAGTTCTAGTTTTTAATGTAGTATCAAAGCTGAAATCCATGCTAATAATTTTTTCAGTTAAAATTAAGACTTATTCCCTATAAAAGAGGTTATTTTTGCTAATTATAAGAACACATCAATCTCTTTAAAATGAAAAAGTTTTATTATTTATCTACGTGCGACACTTGCAAAAAAATTATGGATCAATTAAAATTACCACAATCTTTTATAAAGCAAGATATTAAAGTACAAGGGATAACTGAAGAAGAACTTATTGAAATGTTTAATCTTTCAGGTAGTTACGAGGATTTATTTAGTAAAAGAGCAAAACTATATAAAGAGAGAAATCTAAAAGATGAAAGATTATTAGACGAAGATTATAAAAATTTAATCTTAGAACATTACACTTTTTTAAAACGTCCTGTACTTATAAATAACGATGAAATATTTATTGGAAATAGTAAAAAAACGGTAGAAGCCGCAATGCAATCTATTAAAACCAATAAATGAGTTCACGGATTTTAGCTTTATTGGCAGCTTTAATTGCCAGTACTATTTATGGGTTAAACCATACGATTGCAAAAGGTTTAATGCCAGATATTATTGAACCGTATGGTTTTATATTTCTACGCGTTTTAGGAGCCGCTATAATTTTTTGGATAATCAGTTTTTTTTACCCTTCCGAAAAAATAGAAAAAAAAGATTGGCTTAGAATTATTGGATGTGCCTTTTTTGGAATGGTGCTAAATATGCTAATGTTTTTTAAGGGATTAAGTCTTTCAACCCCTATAAACAGTTCGGTTGTAATAACATTAGCGCCCGTTTTATTACTTATTTTATCTGCAACTTTTTTAAAAGAACGTATTACTTGGCTCAAATCTTTAGGGATAGGTCTAGGTCTTATGGGTGCATTGTCACTTATTTTATTCGGAATTAAAACCCAGGCTAATGCTCCAAACATTCCGTTAGGTAATATGCTTTTTATTGTAAACGCAGCATCTTACTCGATATACCTTATTATGGTAAAACCATTAGTCTCAAAATATGGTTCTATAACATTAATGAAACTTTTTTTCCTCTTTGCAGTTCTTATGAATTTACCTATAGGAATTTCAGAATTTACTGCTGTAGATTGGTTTAACCTATCTATTGATTCAATTTGGAAATTAAGTTTTGTTGTAATTGCGACTACTGTTTTAACTTACTTGTGTAACATTTATGCTTTAAAGCAATTAAGCCCTTCTACAATTGGTGCATTTATTTATTTACAGCCTTTAATAGCTGCTATATTTGCAATTTTAGCAGGAGCAGATAACCTTACTCCACTTAGAATATTTGCAGCTTCGTTAATTTTTATTGGAGTTTTTCTTTCTACTCGAAAACCAAAAAATAGTTTAAAATAATTATCACAAATTTGTTTTGTATCTTTAATAGTCTAACTGTAAAAGATTGAAAAATGAAAACTGAAGAAATCGCAAATAACCTTGTTGAATGGTGTAATAATGGACAAGAAGGACGTTGTTATCAAGAATTATATAGCCCAAATATTGTGAGTATTGAATCTGGAGGTGAAAATCCAGTTGCAAGAGGAATGGACGAACTTGCAAAAAAAGGGGAATGGTGGAAAGAAAATTTTGAAGTACATAGTACTAAAACAAGTAATCCCATTGTTGCAGACAACTGGTTTACTGTGCGTCACGAAATGGACACCACACACAAACCAAGTGGACAAAGAAGCAAAATGTCAGAACTTGCTGTATACGAAGTTAAAGACGGAAAAATTGTAAAAGAGCAATTTTTCTACGATACACAAGAATAAACATTAATAAAATTCCGCTTAATTAAAGTACTAATTAAGCGGAATTCATTTATATTTTAACAGGCTGTATATTTTTTGGTAATTGACCAAACTTACGAGTATCTTCCTTAGTCAAAATTCTAAACTCATTGGTTTTATCAAGATTTTCTAAATATTCAAAAAGATCTTCTGGTAAACCAGTAAGTTTTCTTGATTTTAAATCTATCCACGCTCCCATCATTTCACAACGCGCTATATTTCTGCCATTAGTATCGTAAAAGTTGTGCATAAATTCAAAAAACATTCCATCTTCCGAAATTCCGTTCAATTCTAAAGAAACTTTTATAGGTGTTCCTGGAAAAACTTCTTTAAAATAGTACATATGCTCATGTAATGCAACTGGACCTAGATTCATTTTTGCAAGCTGTACTTGGCCAAATCCTTTATCTAAAAAGAAACTCATACGAGTATGACTCATAAAATCTATATAAGCACTATTTCTTAAATGACGATTTGCATCTACATCACTCCAACGTATTTCGAACTCTTTTGTATACATAAAATTTTTTCTACAAATTTAACCTACTTTTGCTATGCGAGCATAGTTAACTTTCTTTAGATTCTGTTAAATTTTAATTATACAATGCCAATAATAAAGAGTAACTACAATCCATCTTACCTTTTTAAAAACGGTCATTTTTCGACAATTTATTCTGCTAAATTACGGCCCATTCCTAAGTTAATACAAAAACGTGAACGTTTAATATTACCAGATGGAGATTTTATAGATATAGATTGGTCTTATTCAAAAAAAATAACCTCAAAAGTTGCAATTTTACTTCACGGATTAGAAGGTAATGCGCAGCGAGTCTATATTAAAGGACAAGGAAAATATCTTGTTGAAAACGACTGGGATGTTGCATCAATGAATCATAGAGGATGTAGCGGGGAGGAAAATTTATTATACGAATCTTATAATAGTGGACGTACAGAAGATCTTGCTTTTTTAATAGATTATATATTAGAAAAAAATCAATACTCCGAAATAGTACTAATAGGATTTAGTTTGGGCGGAAATTTACTCTTGAAATATTTAGGAGAGCGCGAAAATATTCCGAAAGAAATAAAAAAAGGAATTTCTATCTCGGCTCCTTTACACCTATATGGATCTTTAAACTCACTAGAGAAATTAGAAAATTGGATTTATAGAACTGTATTCTTAATGGATTTAAGAGCCAAGTACAAACGGAAAATGGCTCGTTTTCCAGAAAAAATGAATTCCTCTGAACTTAAAAAAATAAATTCTCTTTTTAATTTTGATGATTTATACACTGCTCCAGCCCACGGTTTTACAAATGCCTACGATTATTATGAGAAAAGCAGTAGTATTCAGTTTTTAAAAAATATAACAATTCCCGTATACTTACTAAATGCAGCAAACGACTCATTTCTATCAGATAATTGTTATCCGTTTGAACTTGCTTCAAAAACAAAAAACATTTATTTGGAAGTCCCAAAATATGGAGGCCATGTTGGTTTTCATATTAATAATAAAGTATATTACAGTGAATTAAAAACATTAGAATTTTTAAAAAATGTATAATGAAGAATTTTTAATTTCTGTTGGATATTGTGTTTTCATGCTAATGATAGCACTAATTGTATATAAATTTCCTCCAAAAAAAATCAATCATTTATATGGATATAGAACTTCCAGGTCGATGAAAAATGAAACCGTTTGGAATTATGCAAATAGCTATTCTAATCTCCTTTTTATAAAAATTTGTTTATGGAGTTTTATTTTTCCTGTATTAAGTTATTTTATTTTTCCAGAATATATAATATTAATTACAATTGTAGCAAATACACTTCTTCTAGTATTAATGATAATTTTGGTTGAAATGCGGCTTAACAAGCTCTTCGACAAAAATGGAAATCCAAAGTAAGCTACCTTTTTATTTTATTACCTTTGCCAATTAAAATCGGTATATGATTCAGTCAATGACGGGCTATGGTAAATCTGTTTTACAGCTACCTTCCAAAAAAATTACAGTTGAAATTAAATCTCTTAACAGCAAAAATCTTGATTTAAATTCACGAGTTCCATCTTTTTATCGTGAAAAAGAACTACTAATGCGTGATAAAATTGCAAAATCGCTGGTTCGTGGTAAAGTAGATTTTAATCTCTATGTAGAAATGACAGGAGAAGAAACCAATACTCAACTTAATGAAACTGTTGTTAAACAATATATGAAACAACTCGCAAATGTTGTTGATGGGGATGCTACCGAGTTGCTTAAAATGGCAGTTAGAATGCCAGATGCTCTTACTACAGAGCGAGATGAAATTGATGAAGACGAATACAATACAATTCTAGAAGCTGTTGATGAGGCTTTGTTAAACATTAATGCATATCGCACAGACGAAGGGAAGGTACTAGAAGATGATATGCTTCAGCGCGCAAAAAATATCGCTTTATTATTAGAAAAAGTAATAGAAATTGATCCAGAGCGTATCGACAATGTAAAAGAGCGTTTACGTAAAGCTGTAAGTGATTTAAAGGAAAATGTAGATGAAAATCGTTTTGAACAAGAATTAATTTATTACTTAGAAAAATACGACATCACAGAAGAGAAAGTTCGACTTACAAACCATTTAAATTATTTTAATGACACCATAAAATCTAATGATTCTAATGGTAAAAAAATTGGTTTTATTACTCAAGAAATTGGCCGTGAAATAAACACAATTGGCTCAAAAGCTAATTTTGCACCTATGCAGCAATTGGTTGTACAAATGAAAGATGAGCTTGAGAAAATTAAAGAACAAGCCTTAAATATATTGTAATGAAGGGAGGAAAATTAATAGTTTTTTCGGCACCTTCTGGTAGTGGTAAAACTACAATAGTTCAATATCTTTTAAACCAACAAGATTTGAATTTAGATTTTTCAATTTCTGCAACGTCAAGAGACCCAAGAGGAGATGAAAAACATGGCGAAGACTATTATTTTATTACTCTTAAAGACTTTAAACAGCATATAAAAGATAAAGATTTTTTGGAGTGGGAAGAAGTATATCGTGATAATTTCTATGGTACTTTAAAAAGTGAAGTGGAACGAATTTGGGCTATGGGAAAAAATGTAATCTTCGATATTGATGTGGTAGGAGGCTTACGTATCAAGAAAAAATATCCCGAAAAAACATTGGCGGTTTTTGTAAAACCACCCAGTATTGATGAACTTAAAATACGTTTAAAAAAACGCAAAACCGAGAGTGATGAACGTATAAATATGCGTATTGCAAAAGCTTCGGTTGAACTGGCCACTGCACCACAATTTGATTATATAATTGAAAATAACGATTTAAATATTGCATTAAAAGAAGCTAAAGATTTAGTTTCAGGATTTATTTCAGAAAAAAATAGTTTAGAAGAAGAATAATGGCTTCAAAAAAACGCATCGGTCTTTATTTTGGTACGTTTAATCCAATTCATGTGGGTCATCTTACTATTGCAAATTACATGGTCGAGTTTAGTGATTTAGACGAAGTTTGGATGGTAGTTACCCCCCACAATCCTCATAAAAAGAAAAAAACTTTACTTGATGATAATCATAGACTTGTACTTGTTAATATTGCTCTAGAGGACTACCCAAAGATTAAAACTAGTAATGTAGAATTTGGATTATCTCAACCTAATTATACTGTAAATACGCTTGTGCATCTTGAGGAGAAATACCCCGAAATTGATTTTTGCCTTATCATGGGTGAAGACAATTTAAAAAACTTTCATAAGTGGAAAAACTACGAGGTGATTTTAGAGCGATATACTATTTATGTGTACCCTAGAGTTTCTGATGGGACAATGGAAACACAATTTAAAAATCATCCAAAAATTTACAAAGTTAATGCACCCATTATGGAAATTTCTTCAACTTTTATTCGCAATGGTATAAAAGAAGGAAAAAATATAAAACCTATGCTTTCTGCAGAAGTTTGGAAATATATTGATGAGATGAATTTTTATAAATAAAATCGCCCCAACTAATTTTCACTAGTGGAGCGATTTCAACTAAATAACCAACCAAAAAACTTATTTACGACCTTAATACTTAGTCAACTATATTTTAAAATTTGCTTATTTTTTTCATCTGTTTAGCAATAGATGCTTTAGATTCTCGCAATTTTCTTTCTTTATTTTTATACTGAATATATCCTCGCCCTTTAAATCTGTATAATGTACCAGATGCGTCGTGGAACAACTCTATTGTACTGTCATTAATAACGCTAAGGTCAAAGTGTTCATTGCCTAAAAAATCATAATCTAGTGTTAAATATTTTAGGTAGGCATTACCAGGAACATCATCTACATTATAAATACCTGTATAATCCCAAAAAATATTATTAATGTTTGTTCCATTAGGATCCTGTGAGCTTTGAAAATTACCATCACCACCTCCAGCTAAAAACTGAACATAATTCTCGTTATCAAATTCATTAATTGCTCCATATTCACTTGTATAGGTTTTCTCCCAAGTAATATACTCTTGCAAGAAATAATGTATGTTATCATAAAACAACCTGTCATAATCAAAGTTGCTTCGTTGATATCCTACTAAAATATATGAAAGGTTTAATCCTCTATTGTACAATTTAATCTCATTATTACTAAGTTGTGTAACTTCAAAAGTGTAAAACCCATCTATATCATGAGATATATCCATCTCATAATCAAAGGTGTCATAATATCCTACATTGATACCAAATCCCCCTCCTTGGTCTCCAATTCCAACCAAATTATTGTTAGCAGATACTGTTCCATTTCTAAAAGAAAGTGTAAATGCTATTTGCATAAAAGGGATATATCCATTTCCAGAAGAACGGTCAATATCTACATACCACAACTCATATGAAGAAACTAATTCTCCTAATGTAATTGATGGTGTTGGATTATTAGGTGGGGTATCTTCAATAATAACTTCACTGTAACAAGAAGTTAATAAAGTCGCTAAAATTGCAAAGCCAAATAGTAGTTTGAACGTTTTCATAATCTCTTTCTTTAAATATTCTATTAATTGAGTTTCCAAAAGGTATGCCAAAAACATAAATATCTAATATTCAATATTTTACAATACACTTTAATTGCGTATTTTTGAATTTATTAAAATAAATTTATGATTGACAAACCAAAATTTGCAGTTTTTGGAGGAGGTAGTTGGGCTACAGCTATTGTTAAAATGTTGTGTGAAAATCTAAATGAGGTAGGTTGGTATATGCGTAGTAGTTATGCTTTAGAGCATATAAAAAAAGAACAACACAATCCCAATTATTTAAGTTCTGTAGAGTTTAAAGTTTCACAACTTAAATTAAGTAATGATATTAATGAAATGGTTAACTATGCAGACTATCTCATATTTGTTATTCCTTCTGCATTTTTACATCAAGAACTAGAAAAATTAACTGTTTCATTAGAAGATAAGATTGTTTTTTCAGCAATTAAAGGAATTGTTCCTGAAACAAGTCTTATTGTAGGTGACCATTTAAATACAAACTATAATGTTCCTTTTAACAATATTGGTGTTATTTCTGGACCATGCCACGCAGAAGAAGTTGCACTAGAAAGACTTTCGTATCTAACAATTGCTTGCGCCGATGATGAAAAAGCCAAACTTGTTGCAAAATATTTAAGCAGTGATTATATAAAATGTACTACTAGTGATGATGTAATAGGTACAGAATACGCTGCAATGTTAAAAAATATTTATGCTATTGCAGCAGGTATTGCACATGGTTTGGGTTATGGAGATAATTTTCAAAGCGTATTAATGAGTAATGCTGTGCGTGAAATGAAACGTTATGTAAAAAAAGTCCATAAGATGAAACGTGATATAAATGACTCGGCATATTTAGGAGATCTTTTAGTTACAGGATATTCTGTTTTTAGTAGAAATAGAATGTTTGGGAATATGATAGGGAAGGGTTACACTGTTAAAAGTGCTCAAATGGAAATGAGTATGGTTGCCGAAGGATATTATGCAACTAAAAGTGCTTTTCATCTTAATCAGCAAAAAGGAAAGAAAAAAGCAAAAACGCCAATTGTTAATGCAGTTTATGATATTCTTTACGAAAACAAAGACCCAAAAAAAATATTTAAAAAATTAACTGAAAAACTAAATTAATTTAAGTTAAAAATCAATGAGATTTCACTGATATATTCTTTATAATTTAACAAAAAGAATAAGATTTTATTAATACATAAAACCCTTAGTATTTCAATTATACTAGGGGTTTTTTATTTACTATATGTACTTGTTGATTGAATTTGTGTTATTTACCTATTTTTTTATCGCTTCATCTAATAAAAATTAAATCAATTCTTTTTTAACATATATTTAATAAGTTAACTAAAACAATAATTTATTATGAAAAAAATTACATTAATGCTCTTTGCGTTACTTGTCACATGTTATGCGTGGCAAATAAATGCGCAAGTTACCGTAACAGGTAATAACAATACCGTCGTAGCGATACCCGATAATTCCCCAGCTGGTATAACTTCTTCGGTAAATATTGCTGGAATTCCTGCTGGGGCAACACTTAACAATGTTGAAATAGATTTAGCAATGACCCATACGTGGGCAGGAGATTTAAATATTAATCTAACTGGCCCTGGAGGAGAAAGTATAATTTTGGTTACAAGACCAGGTGCTGCTGGTGCAGGTGCCGGAGACAGTAGTGACTTATTAGCTGCAAATCCAATAACTTTTAGCGATGCGGCTACAGTTATAGCCGAAAACATGGGGAATACAATAACAGGAGCTCAAGTTATTTGTCGTGATGATGGCATTTGTAACTTTAAACCAAACTCTGGTGTAGCTCCAGATACTTTTGCTGCTATGGCAGCTGCCATTAATGGTGGATCTACTACACTTAATGGAAACTGGGTAGTTTCAGTTTCAGATAATGCTGGTGGTGATACTGGTAGCTTTGCTATTCCTCAACTTAGAGTTACTTATACTACTGCAGGACCACCTCCACCTCCACCTCCAATTTCGTTTTGTGGTGCAGGTACTCCAAAACCTATTCCTAACACAGGAACAGGAGGGGCTCCTTGTGCAGGAGGACCAACAACATCTGCTGCTACTGTTGCTACAGTAGGAACTATTGGTTCTGCAGATGGTCAATACACTATAGAGAATGTTACTATAAATATTACCCATACTTGGGATTCTGACCTTGATATTACATTAGTTTCGCCAAATGGTATTACTTGGGATTTATCAAGTGATAATGGAGGTTCTGGTGATAATTATACCAACACGGTATTCCAAGATGGTGCTCCTAGTATTACAACAGGTGTAGCACCTTTTACTGGGACTTTTCGAGCTGAACAAGGGCCTATGAACCCTGCTTTTGCAGGTGCGCCTCTTAATGGAAACTGGACTTTAAGTATTTGTGATGACACAGGAGGAGACTCAGGAACACTACTTAGTTACTGTATTACTTTCTCAAAAAATCCTGTTTCACCAATCATTGTATGTCCATCAGACGTAATGGCAGATACAGATCCAACAGTATGTAATGCGGTAGTAAACTTTGCTACACCACCTGCTATCGATCCAGAAGGTGGGCCGGTAACAGTAACACAAACAGCTGGATTACCATCGGGAAGTATGTTCCCAACAGGTGTTTCTACAGTAGAATTTACGGCAACAGATCAAGATGGTGATACTTCTACGTGTTCGTTTACTATTACAGTAACCGATATGGAAGCTCCAGTAGCAGTTTGTCAAG